>VAPH01002808.1_pt1 | contig 20816 bp, 19 predicted proteins | sample 3393861 | NCBI WGS metagenome assembly VAPH01 (sample SAMN08290439, study PRJNA428436) | hydrothermal vent metagenome | isolation source: Deep-sea hydrothermal vent chimney | place: Atlantic Ocean: South-mid Altantic Ridge | reverse complement strand
GGCCGACCAAGGTTGCGCGAACGCCCACATCGTTCACGCGGACGGTACGAAGGGTCTACCCGAGGAAGCACCGTTCGACGCCATCCTCGTCTCTGCACGCACGCCGACTGTTCCCGCGACGCTTCTGGAACAGCTTGTGTCCGGGGGACGCATCGTGGTTCCGGTCGGGTCAGGAGTTGCTGCCCAAAACCTGTTGCGGATTACACGTGTCAGTGAAGACGACTACCGAACCGAAGACCTCGGTGAAGTCTGGTTCGTGCCGCTAGTCGACGAAGAGGAGACTCGTTGACCCACGATTCTCGGTGGTCTGCCAACCTGCGTTGTCGAGGAACTGGAAGAACTAACGCCCATGCCGCCTCAGCGGTAATGTCCCACCGATGAGATCGAGGCACTCGGGATTGCGCAATGGGGGCGGAACCGGGGAGAGCCCTACGAGGCGATGGCACCCGGTTCTGTGGTTTGGTGCCGTCACGTTGATTGCTGTGGTGGTGATGGTCAATGTCCACGAGATCGGGCACACACTCACAGCGTGGGCTCTTGGGGATGCAACAGCCTCCTACCGTCTGTTTGAACGTTATCCCGACGGCGCCTACTGCATTGGATGCAACTTCTATAACCCGTCAGCCCTCACTCCGCTAAGGGTTGCGCTCGTGTCGCTGGGCGGCGTCGCAGCTACTCAGGCCATCGCCCTCTCCGCAATCGTCGGCCGCGGAGTATCGAAGTCGGTTGCGGGTCGCCGTTGGATGTCCATCGTTGCCGGTGTCTTCTTTTTCGATCTTGTGTGGCAGGCCATCCAGGGTCTCGCGGCTGATGTCAGTGCCCAGACGGCCCTCACCGGAGTCGATCTCGCTGACTTCGTGTTCATCGTATCTCGAGAGACCACCCTCACATCAGGAGTTACCACAGCGCTGATCGTCGCCGCTTTGTTCGTGTACTCCGTCATTCTCGCGTTCCTGGTGTCACGGCGATGTGTTGCGCTGTCAACAAGATGACCACACCAAGAACATCAGCTTCCTGATAGACCGCAGCGGGTACTGGTCATTGTCGCCCAGGTCATTGACACGGTTGCGAACTGGGCGACATCTGTCGACGAAGCCGAAGTCGCGCCCACCTACAGGGACCACATCACAGGCACTCTTCGCCTCAGACTTGAGTAGTCGCGGCACGTTCGTCGGCGGTGTGGACCTGCAGTAAGAGTAGGTCCTATCGTGGAACGCGACTACTCCTGGGTGCAGGATAATGAGTCAATGGGTAACGACATTCCAGATCACAAGCCTTCGGTCCTGTTCCTGTGTGTGCACAACGCCGGTCGATCGCAAATGGCGGCTGCGTGGCTAGCTGCTATTGCCGGGGACGCCGTCGATGTGTATTCGGGCGGCTCGGAACCTGCGGCCCAGGTGAATGCGGTGGCGGTGGAGGTCATGGCGGAAGTTGGGATTGACATTCGCGGGCGTGCCCCGAAGCGATGGACGGATGAGATCGTGCGTGCCGCTGATGTTGTTGTCACGATGGGGTGTGGCGACACCTGTCCGGTGTTTCCCGGAAAACGATACGAAGACTGGGTGGTGGAAGATCCGGCTGGCCGACCAATCGACGTGGTGCGGAAAGTACGCGACGACATTGAACGCCACGTGCGGAAACTAGTGAACGGTCTCAGCCGGTTGAGTGGATAGCGCCAGTCAACCGAAAAACGCGCATGAAACTTGACGATGGCCGCCGGGTGCCGCGGTCGACGGGTGATACGGGCGCTAGCTCGACAAATAGGCGAGAGCACGACTGAGGAACGTGGCCATTTCCGCGCGAGTGACGAGGTCGTCCGGACAGTAGTTGTCGTTTGTCGGGGGGTTGCAGCCTCTAGTGATCCCGACTGTGGCGATCCGGTTGATGTTGTCTTCGAATATCGAACCATCGTCATCTGTGAAGTAGTCGTTGTCAGCCGGCCCCAATAGCAGCGCCCGTGACATGAACGCCGCCATTTGGCCTCTTGTTACGTTGTCCTCGGGGCAGAAGTTGTCGTTTGTTGGAGGGTTGCAGCCACTCGTGATCCCTGCGGCGGCCAGTCGGTTGATGTCGTTTTCGAATATCGAAGCATCATCGTCGGTGAAATAGTCGCGGTCCGGCGCGGGGTAACCCATCAGCCGGTTTAGGAAAGCAGCCATTTCGCCCCGTGTGACGTCGTCGTCCGGACAAAACTCGGTGTCGTCAGGAGGGTTGCAGCCCCTGGTGATACCGGCCTCGCGAATGGTCTCGATCGCCGAAGCATGGATGCTCGCTGCGGTGTCTGTGAACGGAGGGCTCGCCAGATCAAGGATGACCCCGGTTGCTCGCGACAGCGCGATGGTGGTCGCGACAACGTTCGTTGCTGTTACCTCGAGAACTAGGAGGAACCCGACGTCGGCAGTGACGGCTGTGTAGGTGAGGCCGGTAGCGCCCGTGATGTCGAGACAATCGGGATCGGCGAACGTACATCGCACCCACTGGTAGGAATAGGAGATCGGCAACGTGCCTGACCACATTCCCGTATCGGCTGTGAGCAACTCTCCGACTCTGGGTGTTCCGGAGATCGTCATGAGCGTGTAGTTGGCGGGCGGCGCCGACAGTACGGCGTCAATATTCGGAGTGTTCACCCCGCCGGGCAACGTCACGACGGTGGCCGAGGCTAGGTCGGGCTGGTCGTCGTACCACTCCGTGTCGAAGTACTCGATGGCGCCGTCAAGAAATTGGACTTTTACGTTCCCTGGAGGCAAGTCGTAGACCGTATATTGTCCGAAACCATCGGTCGCTCCTGCCCCAAGCCAGGTTCCGGTTTCGTTGTAGACGTTGACCGACACGCCGAAGGCGGGGTATCCGGTTCCAGCTTCTGTGACGGTTCCAGACATCAACGCGACGAGTTCCAGTTTGACGACTCCAACCTCTAGTTCGTCACCTGCTACGACGGTGACCGGGGTCGCATCGGCGAGCGAAGAGGCGTTCTCCCAGTACTCGCCCTTGTAGGCGCCGGTAGGGTGCCAGAACCCCAGAAAGACCTGGCCCGCAGGAAGACCCTCAAGCATCCAGGCTCCACCGATATCTGCGGTCGTACTTGCCAGCTCGTTCCCTGCTGCATCGAAGCCGGCGACCACCTCACCCGGGACGAAGGCACCCGTATCCTCGTCCTCCGCGGTCCCGAACAGTGCGCCTGCACGAGCGAGGCTCACCGACAGGGGCACGTTCACGCTGTCCGTGACGGTTACCGTAGTCGCCGACGCCTGATCCCAGATCGGAGCATCGTCGTACCACTCCGAGACGTGTGTGTTGTCGATCTGGATGGTCTGCAGGTAGTACTCACCGGGTGCAAGATCCGTGATCGCGAACACCCCGGGGGAGGTCTCGGTTGTGGTCGCACTCCATGACGCTCCGTCCACTCGTTCCAAACCGAACGTAACGTTCGAGATCGGTGTCGAGGTTCCATCCTCGGTAACGGTCACGGTGATCGTCCCGTTCGGGTGCGCCCCGGCACCGGCGACCGGTGCGAATATCACCGCAACCACTGACAGTGTAAGAATCAAGGTCGGCCATCGACGCATCGGAACCTCAGTTCGTATCGTCCCGATTGCACCGTTCGAGAGGGAGTCGGTCTCCCGTGAGCATCTTCGCAGGCAAAACTTGGTTCATCAAGCGGTAATCCGAATGTTGTAGCGATGGTGCGGGGAACGACTTTTCGGGATGTGACCTCGCGCGGGTGTCAGGCGTCGTGCCGGTCGGCGCCTTCCGTGTGTTCGAAGACGTCTGCCTCGAACGCATCGAGTAACACACCGCAGTCCTTCAACCGGTCCTGTGCATCGGAACGCGAGGAGCTACCGAACCAGTCCCTGGCTTCCACGGCAGCGAACCAGCGCTGGATTTTGTGGAGGTCCTGGCGTATTTCTTCGACCTCCTCGAAAGTGAAGTTCTTACGAAACCTCTCGAACTCGATTTCCTTGGCGAACTTTGTCTCACACTCTTCGATGATCTCGGCGTATTCCTTGGCGGCGAGCTTCTTGAAAGCGTCCACAAGGTTGTCATGTTGGGCTTTGGGGAGCCACGGAATCTCAAGGTATGTGCTTGTCCCATCCATCGTTTCGACCCGTTCCCGGATGTCCGTGAGCTGCTCAACGATTTCGGGTCGCCCGGGCAGTATGCACACGGCCTGTTGGGGGTAATAGGCACCGAGGCGTTTCAGGTCGCGCCACACTGAAATCCGGTTAGACGATGGCTCCGAAGGGACTCTGTACGCAAGGAGGAGCCATTGCGGGTCGCCCCGACCTCTATCGGTATTCTGACTGCCGCCATTCTGCGCACTCACGGGCCTGTCCTTGTCGCTGTCGTCGGTCGAGCAACGAGTGACCTGAGTGTAATGACCGCACCGATCTGAGCGACAACAATCATCGCGACCATGGCCGGGATCGCGAGGTCATAGAGCGCTCCAAGCGCGACACCTCCGATGAGGAGGGCAACTCCGTACGCGGCGTTGAAGACCCCGTACGCAGTCGCCGGTCCGCCCGACGTGGCGAGGTCACCGACGGCGGCTCGTAGCGTGGATTCTTGGATTCCCATGACCGCTCCCCATGTTGCCACTCCGGCCCAAACAATCCACCCGGTAGTCGTGAAGGCAATGGATGTGACCACGGATAGGGCAGGCAGGACGAGAAGTACTCGCAGGCCACGACGGTCGTACATCCGACCTGACGCGAGAGCCACGACTGCATCGACGCCCATTGCGAATGCGAACATCAGTGGAATCTGAGCATCGCTCGCTACCGAGCGCTGAGTCATATGAAAGGCAATCAACGGAAACGGGGCGAAACCCAGAGCCGAAAGGAACACGAACATGAGATAGGTTCTGGATCGGCGGTCCGACTCGGAACCCGGAATTTCGTCGCTGGTCGTCTTCCGAGGGAGTTCCTCGTAGTCGGGAGTTGTTTGGCGGGCAACACCAAGCGCGATCAGAGCGAGAACACCCGGCACGGCAAGAATCGTGAATGCAAACCTGTAGTCCGTGTCTCGAAGGGCGAGGACGAGTGCAAGCAACAGCGGCCCCGCAACTGCCCCGATCTGATCGAGAGCTTCATGAATGCCAAATCCCCAACCACGTCCCAGGGGCTCAGACGCATTGGCCAGCAGCGTGTCGCGTGCCGGCGATCGAACTGCTTTCCCCAACCGCTCGGCGATAACAAGCGCCAGAGCCAGGTCGACTCGTCCCACCCATCCCAGCAGCGGCACCGCGACAACTGTGAGGCCGTACCCGGCAATCGTCATTGGCCAGTACCGCCCTGTCCTATCCGCGACTCTTCCGGTAACCCCCCGTAACGCGTAACCGACAAACTCGCCCGCACCCGACACGAATCCGACAACTACGGCCGAAGCTCCCAGCGTAAAGAGATACGGCCCGATGATGCTGCGAGCCCCTTCGTACACAATGTCTGCGAGCAGGCTGACGATACCGAAGGTGACCACTGTCGCCAGTGCCTTGCGGCGGAGCGAGGCGGCCGAATTCTGCACTTCGGGGTCAGTCACGGGTGTGAAGTCTCCGTGTGCGCACGTCGTTCCCTGACACTTTGATGTGATCGAATCCGAGTTCCTTGCGGAGGTTCGCCAGATCCGCTCGCATGGCGACCAGTTTGTCGTGGACCCGGGCTCTCTCTGTCAGTGTCGACTCGCGGTAGTGGAGGTCGGCGTCTTCTGCCTCGACCTCAACCAGTTGTTTCAAGAGTTCGTTGAACCGATGCACGGCACTCTCCTTGAAGCGATAGCATATGCTGTATGTAACAGATGCTACATCTGATGGGTGCGCGAGGTCAAGGCTTTTGGGAACGTGTGACTGTGGACCCGGTCGCTGCGGGGTCAGGCGCATCCGATCGATATGCTCACTCAGGGTGAATCGGAGAGAGTGCGTCATCTACGGGTCCTTGAACCCATACAATGGCGCGACGCAAGATTAGGGGCCGCGGTGACAGACCATTCGCTCAGAACCTACGATTCGATCCTCGGGTTGCTTTCGAGTGTCGACAACCCGACACCGATGGTGCGCATCAATCGGGTGACTCCGTTCAAACACACCCGGGTATACGCCAAACTGGAGTGGTACAACCCGTTTGGTGCGGTCAAGGATCGTGTCGCCTTCAACATGGTTCGTGACGCCGAGCAGGGTTCCATCCTCAGCGAATCGCAGGAGTTGGTGGAACCGACGTCCGGCAACACCGGCCTGGGCCTGGCAATGATCGCCAACGCTCGCGGTTACTCGCTGACGACGCCGGTGTCGAACCAGATTCCGCTTGAGAAACGAACGATGCTGCGCTTCTTCGGTGCGGACGTACTGGAGTTGGACGACGACCTGTGCCCGGCTCCCGGCGCCCCCGAAGGAGCGATCGCCACGGCCCTGGAGATAGGTGCCCGCCCCGAGTTTCACATGCTCAACCAATACACCAATGTGGCGAACCCCGATGCCCACTACAGGACGACCGGACCTGAGATCTGGCGCCAGACCGAGGGTGCCGTTACGCACTTCGTGGCCGGTCTCGGGACGTGCGGGACGATCACCGGTGTGAGCCGGTTCCTCCGCGAGCAGAACCCCGATGTGGCCATCGTGGGTGTCCATCCCAATGAGGGTCACGATATCCCCGGTGTGCGCAGCATTCGCCAGCTCCCACAAACCGAGTTCTTTTCCCCGGACGAATACGACGGCTTGGTCGAGATTCAGAACTCGGAGGCGTTCGAGCTTTGCCTGCGTCTCAACCGAGAAGAGAGCATCACGGCAGGTCCGAGTTCGGGAATGGCCCTGGCCGGGGCATTCCGGGGAATACCCGATGAACCGGGCAACATGGTCGTCGTTGTTTTCCCGGACAGCATCTTCAAATATGCATCTTCCGTTGTGAAACATCTCGCGGGCCTCGGGTCCGCACCTGCACCGACCAAGGGCAAACAAGAGGTGCTGCTCAATGGAATGGTGGAAAACGTACGCGCCAATACCGACCTAACCATCGACATAGATCTCGCTCACGACGAGTGGGAGACGTACGAACCCTTCGTTCTCGACGTCCGGAATGAGGACAGTTTTTCAAAGTCCCACGTCGTGGGTGCCACGAATATTCCCCTCCATGACCTCGCGGCTCGTGAGTCAGAGCTTCCTGAGGACAAAGACGCTCCCGTATTCACCGTTTGCGAGCGCGGGAATATCTCGCTTGCTGCGGTCCTCTACCTCACCAGCCTTGGATTCCAAGACGTGCGCAGCGTCAACGGTGGGACTCTGGCGTGGCGAGAAAAGGGATTCCCGACCGAGTCGGCTTGACGTATCGCGTCGCCGGCAATCTCCGCGCATTCGGTTGGTCGCGGCGTGGGCGCTGGTTACTGTGCTCGGGACACGGTCGGTCCAGATGAACGACAACGCCGCTTGGCTTGACAGTTGGGAGAAATCATGGGCAACGCCAGATTGGCATTCGCGCTCATTGGTCTCGGTGTCGTGATGATCCTTGTCGGGATTGTGGACGCTGCCGGCTCCGATAGCGATGATGCCCAGGCGGTCGCGGTTGCTACGACCACGATAGGTGCCGTGGCGACTACCGACTCACCACCCACGACGAGTTTGGTGCCGGCGGAGTCGCCGACAACGACGGCATCCACCGTTGTGATGACGACCACAACGATGACGTCACCGGACGCGACGACATCGACGACGACGGAGGCGCCGACTGAACTATCGGAAACGGTAGAGGACTTCGTGGTGACCTTCGCAGCGGCGATCGCTGCCGGTGATGTTGACTTTCTCCTCGATCGGTTGCATCCCGCAGTCGTGGGCGGTTTCGGACCGGCGTTGTGTCGCACCTGGATCGAGGGCGAAATCCTTCTCCTGGGCGACTACAAACTGGCGGGACCGGTGGAAGGACCGCGTGACCAACCCTTTACGACGCCGGCGGGTACCGGCACGATCTCCGACGCTTTTGTCGCTCCGGTTAGCTTCGTATTCCAGGGTCAAAGCTTTGACGGCGAAGGTGGGTTCGCGCTCGTCGACAACGACATGTTCTGGCTCGGTCAATGCCGATAGGCGCCCAACAGGCCTTGGTTCACGGAGGTTTGAGACTATCGCTCGTTGCACGGTGCGTCAGCTCACCGCGCGCGTGCCCTCATATCTCGACCTGGACACCGATCTCGAGAGAGCTCTTTACCGGCAGGTGAAAGTAGCGGGTTGCCGGGGTCGCGTTGCGGGTCATGACGGAGAACAGGCGCTCTCGCCACATCAACATGCCCGGCTGTTCGGTCGCGAGCACGGTCTCACGGCCGAGAATCCAAACGGTGTCTTCCGGCTCGAAGCGGAAGTCCTTCCGGATGATGCTCGTCAACGCTTCGGGAACATCGGGTTCTTCCATGAAGCCGAACCGGAGAACTACCTGGAAGAACTTCTTGCCAAGCGACTCCACTTCCGCCCGGCGAGCAATCGGTACCCGGGGCTCGGTAGTCGTCAGTACCGACAACACGATGACCCGTTCGTGGAGCACGCCGTTGTGCCGCATGTTCGTCAGAAGGGCGGGCGGGGTGGAACCGGGCCGGGAGAACATATAGATCGCAGTTCCCGCGACTCGCGGAACGTCGGCGTCGTCGATCGAGTCGATGAAATGCTCCAGGGGGAGCCGACCGACGTGCATGCGAGACGCAACGAGCTGCCGACCCTTCTTCCAGGTAGTCATCGCGGTAAATATCACGGCCGCGATAAGGATCGGGAACCAGCCTCCATCGGGGATCTTGAAGAGGTTCGCTCCGAAGTAGGCAAGATCTGCGACCAGGAACGCGGCCGTGAGAGCCACAGCAGCCGGTGTCGCCCAGTTCCAGCGCTCGCGCATTACGACGAAGAGCAGCACCGTCGTGACAACCATCGTCGTCGAAACGGCGATCCCATAGGCGCCTGCCAGAGCGCTTGATGTCCTGAACCCGATGACCAGCCCGACGGCGGCGATCATGAGCAGCCAATTGACGGCCGGGATGTAGACCTGGCCGTGTTCGGTGGCGGACGTGTGGAGGATTCGGATGCGGGGGAGGTAGCCGAGTTGCACAGCCTGCATCGTGAGCGAGAACGCCCCCGAGATCAAGGCCTGGGAAGCAATGATCGTCGCGAACGTAGCGATGAGAACCAGGGGCCAGATCGCCCAGCTTGGCGCCATGAGGTAGAACGGGTTTCGCACAGCTTCGGGATTCTCAATAATGAACGCACCTTGACCGAAATAGGTGAGTACCAGCGCCGGGAAAACAAGCACATACCAGGTGATCTGTATCGGCTTCTTGCCGAAATGCCCCATGTCTGCGTAGAGCGCCTCACTTCCGGTGACCACCAGGAACACGGATCCAAGTGCAAGGAAACCACCGAATCCGTTGTCAAGGAAGAAGCGGATGCCATGGATCGGGTTCACCGCCACCAGGACACCCGGGTTCCTGATGATCTGGCTGAGACCGAGTGTCGCCAACGTAGTGAACCATACGATCATGACCGGCCCGAAGATCCGGCCGACCGTACCTGTGCCGTGACGTTGGATGCTGAAGAGACCAACGAGAATGATGACCGAGATCGGGATCACGTACGGTTCGAGGACCGGTGTTGCGATCTGTATGCCCTCGACGGCGGACAGCACCGATATCGCCGGAGTGATCATGCCGTCTCCATACAGCAGTGCGGTACCGAAGAGACCGACAATGATCAGGAGCCACCTCCCGCTCTTGACGGTTTGCTCGCGTAGATTCACCAGGGCGGTGAGAGCGAGGATTCCGCCCTCTCCCTCATTATCGGCGCGCATAACGACCAGGAGGTACTTGATCGAGATGACGACAAGCAGTGACCAGAAGATCAGGGAAAGTACCCCGAGGACACTTTCCTCAACGACGGCGATTCCGGATTCCCCGAACGATTCACGGATGGCGTAGAGAGGGCTCGTCCCGATGTCTCCATACACGACACCGAGTGCCCCGACAGAACTCGCAAGGAGATATCCCGGTTTCTTGAGCGATGCTCGTGGGTTTCTCGACATGTCATCCATTCAAGGTCAGGTTGCCGTGGAGATTGTAGAGCAGGCAGGTGCGATGCAGCTGTAGCCTGTGTCCATGGGACACCAGGGAAGCACTCGGTGGGTAAACCCTTCGAGTAAGGGCTGGCTCATGGCACTGGCACTCGGGATCGGCGTCGGCGCCGGTATCGGGGCGGCTGTGCTGATCTACGCGTTGCGTCTGGTCTCGGACTTCACGAAGGATGTCTCCAACGTCGGCTCTCTTGCACAGTACTGGGTGTTCATCGTCATTCCTGTGGGCATATGGCTTGCATGGCTGGTGACGGCGAAATGGGCGCCGGAGGCAGCTGGCCACGGCGTGCCGCAGATCTTGACGTCACTGGCGCTGCGAGGAGGAAATATCGCTCCCCGGATCCCTGTGCTGAAGACGGTTGCGACCGCGCTCACTATCGGCGCGGGTGGCTCGGCCGGGCGAGAGGGATCGATCGCCCAGATCGGAGCGGGTATCGGTTCCTACGTCGGGAAGCTGTCGAAACTGGGGGAGGTCGAGACCCGTGCGCTGGTCGCGGCTGGGGCCGGGGCGGGGATCGCGGCTACGTTCAACGCTCCGATCGCCGGGATGTTCTTTGCAATGGAGGTGGTTCTTCGCGACCTCTCCATCCGCCATCTGCACACGATCGCAATAGCCTCGGTCGCCGGCGCCGTCGTATCGCGCTCGCTGATCGGCAACGAGCTGACATTCCAGGTTTCGCCCTACGCACTTGACAATTCCGCCGAACTTATTCTGTACGCCCTGCTGGGCTTGGTCGCCGTCGGTCTAGCGATCCTGTTCATTGAGCTTCTCGAGTGGCCGAGTCTTTTCCCCGAGCGGATGCCGGGGTGGACGAGGCCGGTGGTGTTCGGGCTCGGTGTCGCGGGCATCGGATTCGCGGCGCCGGAAGTTCTCGGTACCGGTCAGCAGTTTATTGGCGAGGTGTTACGTCAGGATATTTCGAGGACCTGGTGGATGTTCGCCTTGCTCGGGGTGGCGAAACTGCTCGCGACCTCGTTGACACTCGGTGGGAAGGGCGCCGGTGGGATCTTCATGCCAAGCCTGTTCGCCGGCGCTATGGCGGGGGCCGCGTTCGCCACCGTTGCTGACCCGGTTTGGACTGTCTCTTCGCTCGATCCCGGCGCCTTCGCTCTTGTCGGAATGGCCGCAGTGTTCGCCGGGGTTTCTCGGGCGTCGTTTACATCGATTCTGATTGTCTTCGAGATCACCGGAGACTACGGACTCGTTTTACCCCTGATGGTGAGCGTGGCGGTCGCCACGGTCCTCACCAATCGCCTGCATCCCGAGAGCGCGTACACCGCTCCGCTCGCGCGGATGGGGATTCACGCGGTGCCAAGCGACCATGTCGACCTGTTGGCGACCGTCACGATCGGAGACCTGGGTTTGGGGCCGCCGATCGTTGTCGCTCCGACGGACTCCCTCGCAGACGTTGAAGGAATGCTGCGGCGAAATCGAATCAACGGGACAGCGGTCGTTGACGGCGATGGCAGGCTTGTAGGACTCATCGCGCAATCAGATATCACCCGCCTCGGTGGCGCCTCGGACCAGATCACCGCCGCGGACGCGATGACGCCGCACCCGGTGACCGTATCGGCGGATCTGCCGGTATCGGAGGCTCTTGAGAGAATGGCAGTCCTCGGTGTCGGGCGGCTGCCGGTGTTGGACCGACGTGATCCTGAGAAGATTGAGGCAATGTTTCGGAGAGATGACGCGATCGCGGCCTACCACCTCGCTCTCGGGACCGCGGCGAGAGCGGATCAGTTGCCGCAACGGGTGGCAACACCCATGACCGAGGGAACCCGGTACTTCGAGTTCGAGATCCCACCCGGGTCGGTGGCGGCGGGTCGCAAGATTCGCGAGGTGTCCTGGCCCGAAGGTTGCATAGTTGTGTCCGTGCACCGGGGAGATCAGCTCCTGGTTGCATCCGGTGACGTTGAGCTCCGGCCAGGCGACGCACTCACCGTGTTCTGCGACGACGCGGCGCGTCGCCGCCTGATCGAACGTCTCACTCCTGACTTCGGCACCTTGTAGAGAATCCCACCGCCCGCTTCGCGCCTCCCGGTCCGGTGGAGTTCGTGTGGTGCCTGGGCGCTACTGCTATTTTGGGTGGCACCGAGGCCCGCACCCGGATCCACCGAGCGATGCCGATCGCCAACGAGGCCGAAAACACTGCTGGTGGTGCGATTCCGTGCATGGCCAATGGCCGCGTCTTTGGGTTTGGGATGCGGAGTGTGATGGCGAGAGTCGAGAGAGGGACCATGTCTCATGGTTGAAGTCAAGGGGTTCGTTGCGCCGGGTTTCGACTCGGTCGGCAATGCGTTTGTCGAGAATTTTGACCAGCGAGGCGATGTCGGCGCTGCGTTCTGCGCCTACGTGCATGGGGAGAAAGTTGTCGACATTTGGGGCGGCGATGCCAGACCGGGGGAACCATGGGAGGAGGACACGCTGGCTCTGGTGTTCTCCACGACCAAGGGCGTCACTGCATTGGTCGCGACAGTGCTCACCGATCGCGGACTCCTCGATGTTGATGCACCGGTGTCTCAGTACTGGCCCGAGTTCGCTGCCAAAAGCAAGGGAGGGGTGACGGTTGGTCAAGTCCTCGACCACAGCGCCGGAGTCCTCAGTTTCCCTCACTACGAAGAGATACTCAGCGTTGACGATGGCACTGGATGGGGTCGTATCGAGGAGATCACGCAACGGTTAGCCGCGGCGCCGTTGTGGTGGAAGCCGGGCGAGCAGCACGGTGAACATGCGATCACATACGGTTGGATCGTCGGTGAACTCGTGCGGCGAATCGACGGTCGGTCGCTAGGTACCTTCTTCCGAGATGAGATTGCTGTCCCCCTCGGTCTCAATTTCTGGATAGGTCTCCCAACGGAGCATCTCGAACGGGTGGCAGATCTCCTGCCGCCCGGTGGTGATCTTCCGCCGGAGATTATGGGACGAGTCAAGGAGGTATTCGCCCCGGACTCACCGTCGGGCGCAGCGTTTTTCGTCGGGTCGAGAGGTGGGGTGCCCGACATGGCGAACCTGGCTAACAGCGCCGGATTCCGAGTTGCCGAGATACCTGCATCGAACGGTATCGGTGATGCCCGGAGTCTCGCTCGGATGTACGCCGCACTTGCTTGCGGTGGCGAGCTCGGAGGGGTGCGGATTGTCTCAGAAGAGGCGATCCGACGCCATAGCCTTGAGCGGTTCGATGGGTATGACGTGATCATCCGCACCGACAAGCGTTACGCGCTGGGATACATGCTGCCCACACCACGGGAGCCTCAGTACGGGCCGAACCCGGAGCTGGCGTTCGGTCATCCGGGACTTGGTGGTTCCCTTGCGTTTGCGGACCCGGTGGCGGGAGTCGGGTACGGGTACGTGATGAACCAGATGGCCCACGTGGGTGCTCCCCACGACCGGGAGCTCGCCCTCACCGAAGCCCTCTACGGATGCCTTGCCTAATCCCGGCGCATGTGCCGACCGCAAGGGACTATGCATACTCGGAAGTCCCGGTGATGTCGTCAGAAGATCTCGGGGACGAAGGTTTGCTCTGAGATCGGAGGGCGGATGTAGCCGGAGTCCTCCTGCCGGGGTGGTAGGTCTATCGTCCCCAAGGTACGGTCCTCATACGGGATCATCGTCAGCAAGTGACTGATGCAGTTGAGCCGGGCCCGCTTCTTGTCCTCGGCATTAACCACGAACCATGGAGCCTGTTTGATGTCGGTGTGGTCGAACATGATGTCCTTCGCTTTTGAGTATTCGACCCAACGCGAACGTGACTCAAGATCCATCGGGCTTAGTTTCCACCGCTTGGAGGTATCGGTGATGCGGCTCTGGAAGCGCCGCTCCTGCTCCTCGTCACTCACCGAGAACCAGTACTTGATGAGGATGATGCCGCTACGGACGATCATCCTCTCAAACTCGGGACATGACCGGAGAAACTCCTTGTACTCCTCGTCGGTGCAGAACCCCATCACGGGTTCCACCAGCGCCCGGTTGTACCACGAGCGGTCGAATAGCACGATCTCGCCTGCGGCCGGCAGATAGTTGACATACCGCTGGAACCACCACTGGGTCTTCTGTACCGAAGTGGCTGTTCCGAGCGCCTCGACCCTGCAGACACGCGGGTTTAGTCTTTCGGTGATGCGTTTGATCACACCGCCCTTGCCCGCAGCGTCGCGTCCCTCAAACAGGACAACAACCTTAAGACCCTCGGTTTTCACGTAGCTTTGTAGTTTGACGAGCTCGACCTGGAGTCGTGCGAGCTCGGACTCGTAAAACTTCTTTCCGAGCTTGCGCTTTTTCGGTGTCTCGGCGACCTCGATCGTCTCAAACACGGAGGATGATGGTGCCGGTGTGTCACTCATACCCCCACCGTAGACGGCCAACTGCGGAAGTGGCGGTTTTCTGGCGATTGTCTCAGCCGGTCCGGATTCTCGGTGTTGGGGGAGAGACTCTCAGGGAACAGAATTCGCGGTCGCAGAGTTGATCATTGTGTGAACGAATTCTCGACTCCAGGTGGGGCAGCACAGGGAGCGAGTCTCGGATCAGGCCGATCGGGGTTTATGCTCCCGGGCGGTCGGATGTCCGTTGAACGCCTAAGTTCTCTCCCACGTGCTGCGCTTGCTGCCGCGCGTCTCCTGGGTCCGGCAGCACAGCATGTCGCTTCGGCGGGAAGGAAGGCGGACTGTTCAACCCTGCACCATCGGGAGCGGCGATGGGCTCGCGGCGTCGTCTCAGCCCTGGGTATCGACCTGACCATCCGCGGACTGGATCGAATCGACCTCGGCGAGCGATATGTCGTTGCGCCACTCCACGAGGGGTTCGCCGATCCGGTCACCCTTATACACCTCCCGTTGAATCTGACCTGGATGGCGCGTGCGGAACTTCAAGAATGGAAGATGCTCGGCCGATACCTGGCGGCCACGGACCAGCTCATCATCGACCCTGAACACGGTGACTTCCGTGACCTTGTCGGCAAGGGCGCTGCGACGTTCGACCGGGGCGACAGCCTGGTCGTATTTCCCCAGGGTTCGATTCTCGGGATTGAGTTGGCGTTTCGCCCCGGGGCGTTCTGGTTGGCGGAACGCCTCAACCGTCCGGTTCTACCCGTCGTGTTGACCGGCGGCCACACGGTGTGGGAACACCCGTTCTCGCCACTACTGCGGTTCGGTCGGTCGATCGAGATGGATATTCTTGAACCTATCCCAGCCGCAGCGGCTCGGTCCGAGATGCCGTCAACCGAAGCCCGCATGCGAGCAATGGCGTTGCACCCCCGTCGGGTGCAGCCGCGGCGATACGAACCGGAGAGAGACGGTTATTGGGATGGTTACGACTTTGAGATTTCCCCCGACTTTCCCGAACTGGCAGCTGTGATCGCTGCCCACCGTGCCCGCGGACATGCGCCAGAGTCGACGAATCCGTCTGAGGTCGGTTGAGGTACCAACAGTGCCACCTTCTGCGACGCCGGGGAAAGCAGAAATGGCCCACCCCGTGAGTGAGGTGGACCATTTCTATTGTTGCCGCCTTGGATGTGACTCCTCGACAGCGTGGTCTTCACCTAGCCGGAGCCGGGTGAAAATCGGTTCAGCGTGAACGCTCTTTAGCGACGTTCACGGTGAGATCACGTCCATCGACGCTGGAGCCGTTGAGCGCGTTGATCGCGGCCTCGGCTTCGTCTGACGAACCCATCTCGACGAAACCGAAACCGCGGGAGCGGCCGGTGTCGCGGTCGGTAATGACCTGAGCCTTGCGTACGTCACCGTACTCGCCAAATAGCGTCTCTAGATCGCCGGATGTGGTGTTGAACGTGAGATTCCCCACGTAAAGGTTGCTGGACATCAATGTGCTCCTTCTGAGCTTCGAACCGTCGAGACATGACGCCCCGCGTGATCTGCAATCGGGGGTCGATACATAGAGCATTGACGAGAACCAGCAAGTCGAGCGTTGCTCTTCCGGACGGAACGAGGGGGAGAGCAGACGTTGTGCGCATCAGGCGCACCCTGTGGATAAGCAGTGTAGCCGCTGAATACGCCGCCGGATCGTCAATCCGGCTTTTGCTGCCATTCTCGGCTCGCTGGTACTACGCTCGTGGAAATGTTGAGTGCCGCAGTGTACGTTTAAGTAGCGGGCTAACTGACGACGGGTGTGGATATGTCGAGGGAATTGGGGCAATCATCGGGAGGCAACCGGGGTGTTCGTCGACGTCTGATAATCGGGGTTGTTGTGAGCGCGGTGTTCGTCGCGGCGTGCGGTTCAGCCACACAGACAGATTCAGAGACGGTTTTGGCTGCGGCAGCGGGCGACCCGACCGCCGGTTTCGAGGCCTACGTATCCGTCGGCTGCGCCGCATGCCATGGCGCGAACGGTGAGGGTGGTGTCGGTCCCGCGTTGCCCGGTCATACGGAAGACCAAATCCTCAGACAGGTGCGAACGCCGAAGGGCGACGTCATGCCTCCCTTCCCGACGGGTGTTCTCTCTGATGACGATGTGAGGGATATCTACGCCTGGGTGGTCACTCTCGGCGGTGAGATGGCAATGGCTCCCCATGAAGAAGAACCCGCAGAGGGAGATGCCGCAGGTGGAGATCATGGCCCCGGAATGACGGCGACGGAAGTCGCACACTTGAGACTGATGCTTGTTTCCATCGACACGGAAAATCCGGACGACGCAATCCGCCATATCGAACACGTGGCACTGCACGGGGGCGATCCTGAGCTTCTGAGCTTGGCGGACGAACTGCTAACCGACCTGAGAGATGGAAACCCGCATGATGCTGAGCAGAAGGCGCTTGTCGCTCTCGGTCCCGATATTTCGGAACACTTCGACGTTGTGACTGCACACGTCGGGATGGCCCTGTCATCCAACGATCGCGGCGAGGATGCAGATGTGGAGTATCACCTATCGGAGGCTGCAATCGCATCCGCCGGGCACGATCACGAGGAAGTCCTGCGGCAACTCCTTGAAGAATGGCGCAGCGGTGAGGATCGCCACGCCGTGATCGACGGTCTCTATGGAGCGCTCGACCTTGAGCATCCACCACACTGAGCGGTTACTCAGCTGTTGAGTGATGGTGCCGGCAGCGGAGGTAACGTCTGCCGTCAGGAGCGCGGTACACCCGCGAGTTGCTGCGCCGTTGCGACAAGTTCGCCGTTCTCGTCCCATAACTCACCGTTCTCTGCGAGATACGGCCCGTTGGCAACGGTTGTCTCAAAATGGCCGGCGAGCCACGCCGTTGTTGGACGCTTGCGCATCTGTACCGTCAATGTCATGGTCGGAACCCACGCAAGAGGGAGTCCGCTGTTGAGAATCGGTGGCGGGAAGACGTCGGCAGCAACCATCGTTCGCACGGCATCCATTGACTGTCCATCTTTGAAGCGGGTCCAGCCGCGGAACTGAGGCAGCCCGGAGGCCTGTCGATTGATCTGGTCGTAGTCGTCCGGGTGGAGGCGCACGTCCATTTGGTTGACGATTGGTGGCGGGTATGGTTCGGCGGGGGAATGCACCATCCGCGTACAGGCATCGGGGTCCGGCAGGACAGGAGGTCTGGCGTCTCCCCAGTGCGACTGATCGGTGGCGAGTTCCAAAGACCCGACGAGGGCCGTAACCTCAGTGACGATCGTGTCGTTCTGGATCAGCGAGATGTGTAGGGCGGACTGACGTTTGCCACTCTTTACGATGGATGTCACAGCCTCGACAGGGCCGATGTTCGCACGTCGAAGGTAGATGGCATGCATCGACAGCGGGTCTGGATGGTCGGTCGCCGCCAGGGCAACGCGGGTCGCGATGGCGAGTTGATACCCGCCGTTCGGAATACCACCGAGATCCCATCCATCGACGAATTGGCTACACCAACGGGTCGCAGTGAGTCGGTCGACTGTCGATGCGGCGGTAAAGTCGAAGTCCTGAGTCGTCATGAGTCGCTTCCAACACGAGTGGGGGAGGGCATGTGAACTTCCATGTCTGTCGGCGCAACGGCGTGGCCGTCGCGGCAGCGCAAGACAGCATCAACTTCTGCTCCACAGCCCGCATGGCGGGTCGACAAGGCGGGTGGTTGTGACATGGCATGTTGTGCTCCCCACCTCATCAGAGCGACAACCGACGGAAGTAGTTCGACACCGGCGCGCGTGGGCCGGTATTCCAGTCGCGTACGGTCGTCTTCCACTCGATACGGTGCACGTCGCAAGACTCCAGCTCGAACGAGGTCATCAAGGCGGGAGGTCAGGACCGAACGGGAGATACCAAGACCGGAACGAAAGTCGTCGAAACGAGACACGCCGAAGAACACCTCGCGAAGAATGAGTAACGACCACCGGTCGCCAATGATGTCCACCGCGGCCGCGACGGCACAGGTTTGGGGTGTGACTGGTTGGTGTGGATGCAAAGCCGTACCGGGCATGATGTTTCTCTGAGTTCGAAAGACGAACCCAGCCTATTCGGATCGAAGCATCATCGCAAACACACGATATGCCCGACATCCCCCTCCGAGCGTGACCGACGAGTCTTGCTCTGGGTTAGTCTGCTGCCACCGAACGAGGAGATCACATGCACGAAGCCGTCATCGTCTCAAGCAAGCGAACCGCCCTGGGTAAGTCCTATCGAGGGTCGTTCAACATGACGAGGCCGGATGACCTCGCGGCTCACGCCATTCGGGCATCGCTCGACGCAGTGCCCCAGGTCGCCGTCGACGACATCGCGGACGTTCTCATGGGATGCGGGCTACCCGAGGGACCGTCCGGTCACAACGTCGGACGGATTGCGGCATTGCGAGCAGGCCTACCCTCGAGCGTTCCGGGTGTGACCGTGAACCGTTTTTGCTCCTCGGGTCTCCAGACCATCGCGATGGCAGCGCAAAGCATCCAGGTGGGGAGTGCTACGGCGGCAGTAGCCGGAGGCACGGAGTCGATTTCTCTCGTGCAGAACGACAAGCTCCGGGTCTCCGATCTTCAGAATCCGGTGCTCATCGAAGCGTGGCCCGAGGCGTACATGAGCATGGGCGAAACGGCTGAGGTCGTCGCCAAGAGGTACGGCATTGGTCGGGAGGCCCAGGATGAGTATGCGGCGATGTCTCAGGCCCGCGTTGCTGAAGGTCAGCGGTTGGGATACTTCGATGACTGCATAGCCCCGATGACTGTGACGCGCAGCATCAAACTTGAAGATGGATCATATGGCACTGAAGACGGTGTGGTTGTTGCCCAGGACGAGTGCAATCGTCCGGGAACGACGGTTGAGGGACTGAGCGGCCTCAAACCGGTTTTTGCGGAGGATGGTTCGGTCACCGCAGGCAACGCTTCCCAGTTTTCTGACGGCGCCTCAGCGACTGTCCTCACATCTGCGGAACACGCTTCAGACCTTGGTCTCGATGTGCTCGGCACGTTCAGGGGATTCCAGCTCGCAGGCGTCGATCCGGACGAAATGGGCATCGGGCCGGTACTTGCGGTTCCGAAACTGCTCGCCAAAGCGGGGCTTAGTCTTGATGACATCGACATCATCGAACTCAACGAGGCATTTGCGTCCCAGGTGCTGTATTGCCGGCGTGAGCTCGGTATCCCCGATGACAAGCTGAATCCTCTCGGTGGTTCAATCTCCATCGGGCACCCCTACGGCATGACCGGTTCACGGATGGTCGGTCAGTTGCTGCGCCATCTCAGGCGCACAGGCGGGCGCTACGGAATCGCCACCATGTGTGTTGGCGGTGGCATGGGAGCAGCGGGCCTGTTTGAAGTGAACTGAGTCTTGCCGGCGGATGGGCCGTCGGGCAGCCACACACGGAGTGTCGTGCCGCTACCAGATGTTCTTGTCGTCGGCGATCTTGCGACGACGGTCAAGCACGTACAACGAACCGGCGCCGAGGCCTAGCAGGCCTCCGATCACCATGACCGGAGAGATGCCCCCTGTGGTGTCTGGACGCTGGGATGGTCGCGGCGTCTCCGGGAGCGCACCCGGGTGTATCTCAGGGTCCTCGAAGAGCGGTGCCTCATCGGGTGGAGGAGCGAGGGAAGGTTCGTCCAGTTCCTCGACTGCGATGGGAGGGATGGTTGTCGTCGGATCGCTTTCGTCCATGAATTCCGTGAGCATGTCCGGGTCAACCGTTTGGCACAGTCCCGTGGACAGCTGCCCGGTCTCACTCGGGCTTGTCAGGATGCCCATGACATCGCCGGGGCGGCCAACGAGTCCACACGATGCACTGTCTCCCGTGCTGGTAACGGTCACAGTCTCGCCCAGGTCTGCCTTCACCCATTCCAGAACGGTGAAGGTGAATGCGTTGACTGTTCCGAACTCGGACTCTCCGATCGGCACGACATCGACGAGTTCGCCAATGAAGGCGGCGTTGCTGATCCCAAGGGCGCTGCCCGGGTCAGGAGCGAGGCAGGAACATGCCTGGGCCTGGGGTGTTCCTAGAAACACGACGATCGCCCCGATGAGAAATGCTGCAATGGTGGCCGCCAACCCGGACCGTGATGAATGTGTCATGTCTATCGGACGTTACACCGCTGGAAGCGGTTCCCCCTTATTTCTTGGAGGTGCCGGGCCGTGGGTCGGACTGGTTCTACATCGGTAATCTCTAGGGATCATGACGATTGCGTTTGACCCTACTCTTCGCGGCTTTATCGAGGAGACATTCACCACATTGGGTTCGGTGGTGGAATCCACCGGTGCATAGGTGCTCCATTGGCGCGACTCGAACTGGAGATCGGGCTTGTCGCTCTAGTTTGACGTTTTCCCGACATGGAACTCGTCTCTGAGCCCGTGCACCATCAGACCTTCGT
>VAPH01022211.1_pt1 | contig 20898 bp, 12 predicted proteins | sample 3393861 | NCBI WGS metagenome assembly VAPH01 (sample SAMN08290439, study PRJNA428436) | hydrothermal vent metagenome | isolation source: Deep-sea hydrothermal vent chimney | place: Atlantic Ocean: South-mid Altantic Ridge | reverse complement strand
TGGTTTCAGGCCCATGCGCCTGCCGGCTTCTTCATTGCCGACCAGCACCGCGGCTGAGCCGTCGACAATGCCGCTGGAATTTCCGGCGGTATGCACATGCCGGACCGATTCGACTTCCGGGTAACGCTGCAGGATGACCGCATCAAAACCACCCTGCTGGCCAGCCACGACAAATGAAGGATTCAGCTTGCCGAGGCTTTCAGCCGTGGCATCGGGCCGCATGTGTTCATCGTGATCCAGTGCCACCCGGCCAATATGGTCGTGAATGGGCACGACCGAACCACTGAACCAACCCTGCTGCCAGGCATGCGCTGCCCGTTTCTGGCTATGCGCCGAATAGCTGTCCAGGTCTTCACGTGAAATACCGTATTTGCTTGCAATCAGGTCGGCGCTGACACCCTGCGGCGTGAAATAGGTTTTATAGGCGACTTGCGGATCCGTCGCCCAGGCTCCGCCATCCGACATCATCGGTACACGTGACATGGACTCGACGCCCCCGCCAATGGTTACATCCGACTGCCCCGACATGATCTGGGCGGCGGCTGAATTGACGGCCTCCAGACCGGAAGCACAAAAGCGGTTGAGCTGTTTACCCGGTACGTTTTCCGCATAACCCGCATTGAGCACGGCCACCCTGGCAATATCCGCGCCCTGCTCCCCCACTGGTGCAACGCAACCCAGGATCACATCATCGACCAGCGAGGTATCCAGTTCATTGCGATCCCGCAGTGCGCACAACACCTGGCTGGCCAGGTTGATCGGTGTGATGGCGTGCAGTGAACCGTCGGGTTTGCCACGGCCACGGGGTGATCTGACGTGGTCGTAAATATATGCTTCGGTCATTTTCTTTCCTTGGTAAGGGCGACTTCAATCGGGAATAATTTGCGCATTGAAATAAGTATGGTATTTTGCGTCAGAACGCGCTAAAAAAGAACCGTGTTGAATAAAAAAATATTGCCATAACAATCATTGTACATCCCGTGTAAACTAAAAAATTCACCCTGTGTCACAGGTCCTGGAGAGGACAATTTTAATGGCTGAACTGACCGTGGTACACCTGCGTGCACCCTACCTGATCCTGATCGGCGACCTGGCGGACCCGACTTACGCCAAAACCGGCCTCGGCATTGTTGACTGGCGCCCCGATCTGGTGGCCGGGCAACTGCGCTTTGCGGGCTGTGAGGTGGACATGGGCGTGCCGGACATGAGCGTCAGCGAAGCCGTACAGGCCGGCGTTGGCAGCCTTATCATCGGTGTTGCGCCGGTGGGTGGCGTGGTGCCCGCAAGCTGGTGGGCCTCGATTGAAGAGGCCGCGCGTGCCGGTCTCGATATTGTCAGCGGCCTGCACTTCAGACTGGCGGATTTTCCGGCCGTTGCCGCTGCCGCCGAGACTTCGGGAGCACGCCTGGTCGACGTGCGCAAGCCACCGTCCGGATTACCGGTCGGCACCGGCATCAAGCGCTCCGGTAAACGCGTGCTGATGGTGGGCACCGATTGTGCCATTGGTAAAAAATACTCTGCCCTGGCATTGCATAAGGCCATGCAGGAGGCCGGCTTCAACGCAACCTTTCGTGCCACTGGACAAACCGGCATCATGCTGGCCGGCTCGGGCCTGCCCATTGATGCGGTGGTGGCAGATTTTATTGCCGGTGCTGCGGAACTGCTGTCACCCGATAATGACCCGGATCACTGGGATGTTATCGAAGGCCAGGGTTCCCTGTTCCACCCGGGTTATGCCGGTGTCAGCCTCGGTTTGCTGCATGGCTCCCAACCGGATGCCTTCGTGCTCTGCCACGATGCCACCCGGCGCGTCATGTCCGGTTGGGAACACTACGCCCTGCCGTCCGTGCACGATGCAATTGAACAGCACGTCACGATGGGCCGGCGCACCAACCCGAACATCCGCTGCATCGGCATCAGTGTCAACACCTCAAAATTGCCGCCGGATGAGCGATCGGATTACCTCAGCACTATAAGTGAAGCCACCGGCCTGCCCTGCATCGATCCGCTGATCGATGGTTGCGGAGCCATTGTCGCGCATATCAAACAACTGTACCCGGAGGGATAAGACCATGGAGTTCAGCCTGCATATTGCCGACTGGGAACTGACCGAACCGTTCCGCATCGCCAACGCCACATGGACCAACTCACGCTGCCTGGTCGTACAACTGGGTGAAGGCGGATTTATCGGACGCGGTGAAGCGCAGGGTGTTTTTTACCTGGATGAGACGGCGGAAAGTATTTTCGAGCAGGCCCATGCCGTTGCCGGTGAGATTCGGCATGGGCTATCCCGCACGGAACTGCAGAACCTGCTGCCGCCGGGTGGTGCGCGCAACGCCATCGATTGCGCCATGTGGGATCTTGAGTGCAAGCAAGCCGGCAAGAACATCTGGCAACTGACGGGTATCGATCCGAAACCGGTCACCACTGTTTTTACCATCGGCCTGGAAGATACGCCGGAAGCGATGGCCGCCAAGGCTGCAGCCGCCAGCGACGCCCCGATACTCAAAATAAAGCTCGACGACCACCTGCCCTTTGAGAAGCTTGCCGCCATCCGCGCCGCCCGCCCGGATGCCGAACTGGTGGTTGATGCCAACCAGGGCTGGAGCTTTGAGTTACTGCAGGAGGTGTTGCCCAAATGCGTAGATTTGAACCTCGGCATGCTGGAGCAACCGCTGGCACGCGGTGGTGACGCCATGCTCGAGGGTTTCGCTTCCCCCATCACGCTGGCCGCAGATGAATCCTGTCTGCACACCGGTGAACTCGAAACCGCAGCGCGGCGCTACAGTATGATCAATATCAAGCTGGATAAAACCGGCGGTCTGACCGAAGCCTTGCGACTGGCCGAAGCGGCCCGGCAACAAGGCTGTCAGCTGATGGTCGGCAACATGGTCGGCACCTCGCTCAGCATGGCGCCTGCCTTCGTGGTGGCCCAGCTTTGCGACTTCGTGGATATCGACGGGCCATTGCTGCTGAAATATGACCGGCCGTACGGGCTCAACTACAAGCGGGGTGTGGTCGATGTGTTTGATACCCGGCTGTGGGGCTGACAACGAATAATTAGCGCAGATGTTTAGTGCATAACCAGTTACAATTTGCACCACTGCAATACCGTGACCAGAATTTTTACAGGGACTAAAACTTGTGTTTAATCATCTTGAAGCCATACCGCCTGATCCGATTCTCGGCCTCATCACCGCCTACGCCGAAGACCCGAACCCCAAAAAGATCGACCTCGGCATTGGTGTCTACCGTGATGAGCATGGCAACACCCCGGTTCTGGATTGCGTCAAACGGGCAGAAAAAATATTTATCGCTACACAAACCACCAAAACCTACCTTGGGCCTCCCGGTGTGGCCGGTTTTAACTCAGCCATAACCGACGTGATTTTTGGAGCGCAAAGCGATGCTGTTCAGCAGCGACGCATCTGCACGGTACAGTCTCCCGGCGGCACTGCCGCGCTGCGAATCGCCGCCGACCTGCTCAAGCTGACGCAGCCGGATACCGGTGTATGGGCCAGCAATCCGACCTGGGCCAACCACCTGCCGGTATTCTCGGCAGCCGCCGTGGACATGCATAGCTACCCCTATTTCGACGCCGTTAACAGCGACCTGCTGTATGACGATATGATCACCGCCCTGCAACAGCGCGGCCCCGGCGATGTGGTGCTGTTTCACGCCTGTTGCCACAACCCCTGTGGCGTCAGTCCGAGTCCGGAGCAGTGGCTGGTGATTGCCGACCTGGCCGCCGAGCGTGGCTTCACGCCGTTTGTTGATATTGCTTACATGGGTTTTGAACGCGGCCTGGATGAAGACGCACTGGCAGTGCGCCTGTTTACCGAACGCTGCCCCGAGGTGATTGTCGCCAGTTCCTGTTCCAAGAATTTTGCCATGTACCGCGATCGTGTCGGTGCGCTGTCGGTGGTGGCTGAAACTGCTCAAAAGGCCGCCGATATTGAAAGTGTCATACACAACATCACACGACCGAACTACTCCATGCCGCCGGCGCACGGTCCCCATGTGATCGATATCATTTTACATTCTGAAGAACTGACTGCGCTGTGGACTGAGGAACTCAGCAGCATGAAAAACCGCATCAACGGTATCCGCAAAACCCTGTCAGACAAGATCGCAGCCAGTGGCATAGCACGTGATTTTTCATTCCTGGCACGCCAATCGGGCATGTTCTCTTTCCTGGGCATATCCGTTGCACAGGTGCGCCGCTTGCGCGATGAGTACTCCATCTACATCGTGGACTCGTCCCGCATCAACGTGGCTTCGTTTAATGAGGCCAATATGGACTACTTTATCGAAGCGCTGGCAGCGGTCCTGGATCAGTAAGCGGGTTATTCCAGCTCGACAACCAGGTCACCCTGCTCAACCAGTTCACCCGCCACCAGGTGCACGGCTCTGACGATACTGGCTGATGCTGCCGTAACGGTGGTCTCCATTTTCATTGCCTCAATGATAAATACCGGCGTGCCCTTGCTGACCTCATCGCCGGGTTCCACCAGCACAGCAGCCAGCCGCCCCATCAGTGGTGAGCCGATCTCGTTGCGCTCAACTGCCTTGCGGTGTGCAGCCGTCTTGGGCACCACCTGCTCATCGCGCACCTGCACACTGCGCGCCTGACCGTTGAGTTCGAACATCACGCGGCAGAAGCCGTTTTCATCGGTGCCGGAACGGTAAATAAAGCGGATCGCAATGGTTTTGCCCCGCTCTAACTTGACCAGCATCTCGTCACCCTGGGTGAGACCAAAAAAGAAGGCCTGGGTCGGCAGGTAATGAACCTCACCAAATTCTTTCAGGTGCTCGAAGTAACCACGAAAGACTTGCGGGTACATTTTGAAGGACAGAAAATCGAGCTCCGTCACACTGTTGCCGAATTCCTTTTTGAAAGCCGCCAATTCCGCCTCATGCTCGACCGGAGGCAGTGCCGAACCAGGTGCACCGGTGAGCGGCTTTTTCCCCTTCAATACCATGGCGCTGAGTTCTGGCGGAAAGCCGCCTTGCGCCTGTCCGAGCTTGCCTGAAAACAGATCGATCACGGATTCAGGGAAAGCCAGCGTATCACCCTGGGCCAGCACGTCTTTTTCATCCAGCCCATTGGCAGTCATGAACATCGCCATGTCGCCAACCACCTTCGATGACGGCGTCACCTTTACAATGTCACCGAACATCCGGTTGACCGTGGCATAATTTTTCTTGATCTGCTCGAAGCGGTGTTCCAGCCCCAGCGCAATGGCCTGGGGGCGCAAGTTGGAGTACTGACCACCCGGAATTTCGTGCGTATAAACTTCCGCCGTGCCGGCCTTGAGTCCCGACTCAAACGGGTAGTAAACCTCACGCACGGCCTCCCAGTAGTTGGAATACTCATTCAGGGACTTCAGGTCAAAGGGCTGCTCGCGCGCATGACCCTGCATCACCGCAACCAGCGAGTTCATGTTCACCTGCGAGGTCAGGCCCGACATGGCACCGAGACACACATCCACAATATCGACATCCGCCTCTATCGCCTTGAGCAGGGTGGCGCTTTGCATCGATGACGTGTCGTGGGTGTGCAGGTGGATCGGGATATCGACCGCAGATCTGAGTGCCGGAATCAACATCTGCGCAGCAAAGGGTTTGAGCAGGCCGGCCATATCCTTCAGCGCCAGCATATGCGCACCTTCATCTTCGAGTTGCCGCGCCATATCGAGATAGTACTGCAGGTTGTAACGATAGCCGGGTTCGCTGTTCAGAACATCTCCGGTATAACAGATCGTGGCCTCGGCAATGCCACCGGTGCGTTCACGCACCACCCTGATCGAGCGCTTCATGCCCTCGATCCAATTCAATGAATCGAAAATCCGGAACACGTCGATACCGTTTTCCCAGGACTTCTCAATAAACTTTTCAATCAGGTTGTCCGGGTACGCCTTGTAACCCACTGCATTTGAACCGCGGAACAACATTTGCAACAGAATGTTCGGCACCGCCTTGCGCAATTGCTGCAAACGCCTCCACGGACATTCACGCAGGAAACGCATGCTCACATCAAAGGTCGCACCGCCCCACATCTCCAGCGAAAATACCTGCGGGTGGGCCTTGGCAAAACCTTCTGCCACCGCCAGCATGTCCAGAGTGCGCATACGCGTGGCCAGCAGTGACTGGTGTGCATCACGCAGCGTGGTATCGGTATACAAAATATTCTTTTGCTGTCTGACCCAGGTACAGAAGGCTTCGGGACCCATCTCATCGAGCAGGTTTTTTGTACCGCGTGGATATTCTGCAAGTCGATTGAGCGGAGGGATGGCCGGTTTGCGAAAAGTGCGTCCGCTATCCACGGACTTCACATCCGGGTTACCGTTGACCGTGAGGTTGGCAATGTAACGCAGAGTCTTGGTCGCCCGGTCAAAGCTTTTGGTGATTTTGAACAGTTCGGGGTGGCTCTCAATGAAGGCCACCGTGGCCTGTCCGGACACGAATGTCGGATGCGCAAGCACGTTTTCCAGGAAACCAATGTTGGTCTTTACACCACGGATGCGAAACTCGCGCAAGGCACGGTGGGCACGCGCCACCGCCCCGCTTGGAGTGCGGCCGAGGGACGTGACTTTAACCAGCATCGAATCGAAGAACGGTGACACACGGGCGCCGGTATACGCTGCCCCGACATCCAGCCGGATACCAAAACCGGCGGCGCTTCGATAGGCTATCAGCGTACCAAAATCCGGCTGAAAATCATTTTCCGGGTCTTCGGTGGTGATGCGGCACTGGATGGAAAAACCACGGCACCGGACGTCATCCTGGCTTTCAATGGCAATTTCAGGGTCACTGAGGCGGTAGCCCCGCGCAATCTGTATCTGGCTGCGCACGATATCAACACCGGTCACCTGCTCGGTGACAGTGTGCTCCACCTGGATGCGGGGATTCACCTCGATAAAATAGATGTTTTCTTCTGTATCGACTAAAAACTCGACCGTGCCGGCATTGTTGTAACTGACCTGGCGGGTGATGGCCAGTGCGTAAGTAAATAATTTCTGACGGATTTGTTCCTTTAACGAGAAACTGGGTGCTACCTCGATCACTTTCTGGAAGCGACGCTGCACCGAGCAGTCCCGCTCAAACAGGTGCACCAGGTTGCCTTCATTATCACCCAGTATCTGTACTTCGATATGTCGGGGTGAGTCGATAAATTTTTCCAGGAATACGGTGTCGTCACCGAATGCCTTGGCGGCTTCGCTGCGTGCTTCGGTGTAGGCAGTTTTCAGTTCGGCCTCGCTGCGCACCACGCGCATGCCGCGCCCGCCACCACCGGAAACGGCCTTCAGCATCAACGGGTAGCCGATACGGGCCGCCTCACTGAGCGCGATCTCAATCGTATCCAGCACCTCACGACTGTCCTCGATAACCGGCAAACCGGCTCTGATGGCATTTTTCTTGGCCTGGACCTTGTCACCCAACTTGGCCATGGCCTCCGGTGTTGGCCCGATAAAGACAATTCCCTCCTCACGGCAGCGGGTGGCAAAGGCCACATTCTCAGACAGAAAGCCATAGCCGGGGTGAATGGCATCCACCTGGTTCAGCTTGGCGACCTCGAGCATGGCTTCAATATCGAGGTAGGGCTGCAACGGCTCATCATCGGCACCCACCTGGTATGCCTCATCCGCTTTGTAGCGATGGGGTGAATAGCGGTCTTCGTGGGTATAAACACTGACCGTGCGTATACCCAGCTCAGCCGCTGCCCGCAGGATGCGAATAGCAATTTCGCCTCGGTTGGCGACGAGAATTTTGTCGATTGAATGGGCCATTGATTAGTTTCCGGCTGCTGACCATGTATTTATGCAATGAAAGCCATGGCTTGTCCACCGCATTATGAATATTTCCCCGGCCTGCCTGGCCGGACGGGAGATCAGTACCAGGGCCGCCGGGTGGATTCCACGTAATAAAGCACCAGGTCACGAAACCATTCAGCATCGGCCACCGGCATATAGGGGACCGTCAGCGAGTGCGATGCCAAGTGAATGGTTAGCGTGGCAAACCCAGCACGGCGTTGATGCGGAGTCTGCCGCAGATCAATGCGCTGCACCTTGTAAAGCGCAAACACCGTGGTGGCGCTACCAATGAATCCGCTACGAATAAAGCCATATTCTCCGACTACACCATAGCCCAGGCGTTTCCAGATCTGGTGCAGGATAAGCCAGGCAGCGCCCAGCGCCACCGGTAGCAGCAGCGCAAATGTCCAGTTCACAAACAGGGTCGGTACAACGGATATCCCCAGGATTGGCGGCAGCCAGCCCAGTAACAGGTTCTTGCTGATAAAGCGGCGGCGGTCGACCGGAGAAAACACGACCTTGTCAGCCTCACAGCCCGGCAAAAAATCAGCCGTCAGTGCCCTGACCTCATCCGGGTGCAGGCTGGGCACCAGGAACCGCGGTCTCGTCGCACTGGGCAACTGCCCCTGTTCGAGACCCTGGACACCCGAACCGGCGCTGACAATACGCAGTTGCAGGTTGGTGCGCGCAAACAGGCGGGCGACAAAATTTTGCTTCCAGACCAATGCCTGAATCTTGTGCCGCTGCAGCGATTCGTCTTGCCGGCTCAGCAATCCGCTGCTCCTGCGATAGGTTTCACCGTCGACGGTCAGGCGATATCCATAATGGCGCAATAACGCGCCCACCACCGAGGCCAGTGGTAACAGCAGCAGAATAAGCAAAGTCAGGCCGGTCACCAGTAACATGGCAACGATTCCACCGCTGCCAAGGCCGACAGCCGACAGCAGGTCTTGCACGTTGATATGCGCGGCCAGCCACAGAAACAGCCGTTCTGTGAAATCGTAAGCGCCAAAGCTCGCGCCCAGTGCAATGACAATCCAGAACAGGAAATTGATGGTCAGGCCATAAATGGCAATGTCACGCGCGTTACGCGCCAGTAACAGCCTCGGACTGCCCACATGGCTGGGTGACACCTCCTGTTCCGCCTGTGGCGAGCGTGCGCTGCCGAGTATGGTTTCGCGCAGTGCATTTGCAACCGGTTTGGCAATACCCCCCAGGGTGATCTCCTTGCTGCCACTGCCGGCGGTATCGATACTGAACAGGGCCAGCCGGAAAGGCCGCATGTAAAACGGTTCGCGAATGTTAATATTCTGAACCCGGTCAAATTCGACGCTTATCTCCTCCCGGTGAAAAATTCCGCTACGCACCAGAATGCGGTCTTCAATAATTCGAAATCTGAAGCGCAGATAGCTGAGGATTGCAACGCCGACCGCAATCACGCCCAAACCGATCACGGCCGCAACCAGCCAGTCCCATTGAACGTCATCGACCGTGCTGAACCAGGCCAGCAAGCCGGCCAGGGCCGGCAGGCCAGGGCCGATGATCTGACGTGCGCTGCGAGCCAGAAAAAACACCACGGCAGCAGGCGAGGTCCGTTGCCAGTCCAGGGTGGGGTCAGCCGTCCTCATGGTGTGTGCTTTCCTGCAGGATAAAGGTCCGGAGTTGCTCGGCACGTTCGCGCGTCAAGCCGTCAATCTTAAGATCCACACTGCTGCCGCCAGCGGTGAAAAACTTCAAGGTAGCGAGACCGAACCTGCGTTGCAACGGGCCGGTGGATACTTCAATATGCTGCACCCGGTTAAAAGCCAGCATCACCGTTTTACGCCAGTACAGGCCGGAACGGTAGGCAATGTCATGCTCACGCAGCGCGACGGCTTTGCGCCTGAGCCGTTTGAGCAACAGCGGTATGACAAATAATGCCGGCAATGCCACCAGCAGCGGAACCAGCACAATATAGTTTCTGAGCACGGCCGTTTCCGGCACCAGCAGCCAGGGCACGACCGTCGCCGCCAGCAAAAAAAGCCCCCACGTGATCACAACCTGGGTCAGCACTTCGCGTTCGTGTGCCGGCGCCATGGGCTCCCACTCAAGGTTAGCCGCCCGGGGGAGAGTTTCCATATTGATCTGCAGGTTTATAAAAGCCATTTGTTAATGTTCCTTCTTGTCGCGACACAAGGCTAACAATTGGCGGATTTGTGCCCAAGTGCTGTTTGGCATAGATATGCAAACAGCCAGCGGCCAGAATTCAGGCGATCATGTCCGGGTCGCTGGCGATGAAATGACAACCCTTGCTCACCGGGTTCAGGCGTGCAGCATGAACGACCAGCAGCGCGGTCTGCAAGGCATTCCTGAGCTCGATCAATTCTCGGGATAAACGGCAGTCACGGTAAAATGACTGCACCTCTTCGTGCAGTTCGAGCAGGATACGCCTGGCCCTCGTCAGACGCCGCTCAGAGCGGACCACACCGGCGTAATTCCACATGGTTTGCTGCACCAGGTTCAGGTCCTGCCGGATCAGCGTTGGATCAGCCTCTCGGCGCGGGCTTTTCCATGGACGCGGCTCAGGCAGGCGAAAATCCTGTTCTTTAATCGCGCGTATATCTGCATCGGCGGTAAACCTGGCGCCGGTCAGGCACTCCAGCAAGGAGGTGCTGGCCAGGCGATTCGCACCGTGCAGGCCCGTGCAGGCGGATTCACCGATTGCATTCAGGTGTCGCACATTGGTGCGCCCATTCAGATCAGTGTGCACGCCTCCACAGGAATAGTGTGCCGCCGGCACCACCGGGATTGGTTCAGAGGTGATATCCACACCGTATTCCTGACAGCGCCGGTAGATGAAAGGAAAGCGATCACGAATGAAATCTGCTTTTAGTGCAGCAAGATCCAGGTAAACACAGGGCTCGCCGCTGGCGACCATTTCCCGGTGGATAGCACGTGACACGATATCGCGTGGCGCCAGTGAACCGCGCGGATGCACCGCTTCCATGAAATGCTCACCCTGTCCATTAACCAGCACCGCACCTTCGCCGCGCAGCGCTTCGGTGATCAGGAATCGCGGTGCGTACTGGCTATAAAAAACGGTTGGATGGAATTGCACGTATTCAAGGTCGATCAGGCGCGCACCGACCCGGTAGGCCATTGCGATACCGTGACCGATGGTGCCCGGGTGATTGGTACTGTACTGGAAAATTTGCCCCAGCCCGCCGGTCGCCAGAACCGTCTTACGCGCCACGATGGCCACAGGGTCTTCCGAATCAGCGGTCAGCGCATAGGCTCCGAAACAGGTCAGGGGTGCATAGCGATCGGCCGCCGTGTCGGTATTATGCGATAAAGTCAGCAGATCGATGGCCACAGAGCCTGTCTGTTGCGTGATGCGCGGCGTGGATTCCACGCAAGCCGCCACCGCAGTCAGGATCGCATGCCCGGTCAAATCCCTGGCATGGATGATGCGACGCGCACTGTGCCCGCCTTCACGGGTCAATTCAAGATCGCCATCACGCTGCCGGTCAAAAGCAACATGCAGTTTGTCCAGCAGCAGTTCCCGGACTGCCGTTGGGCCCTCTTGCACCAGTTGATCAACGGCAGCCGGGTTAGCGGTACCGTCACTGGCGGCGATGATGTCACGTGCGAGCAGATCGGGCTGGGTGGATGTATCGTAAATAATGCCACCCTGGGCCTGGTCGCTGTTCGCCTGGTAAGGGCCACCGAGGGACAGCAACTGCACGTCCAGGCCGGCTTGCGCCGCATGCAGGGCGTACGCCGAACCGGCCAGGCCGGCACCAATCACCAGGCAGTCGGTATGAATGCTGTCCATGCAGCCTTAACTCCCGGAGCGGGCAGCCATGATCATGCTTAAATCTGCAGCAGGTGCCGAATGCGTCAACGCACCGACACTGATCACATCCACACCCGCCTGGGCGTAATCTGCAAAGGTCTCCAGGCTGATACCCCCAGAGATTTCAACCATCGCGGCACCATTGATCAATGCGACTGCTTCCCGGGCCTGTGCCGGTGACATATTGTCCAGCATGATAATGTCGGCAGCGGCCGCGAGCGCCTGTCTGACATCATCCAGCGACTCGGCTTCGACTTCAATTTTTGCGCAATGCGGCGCCATTGCCCGGGTACGCTGCACCGCCTGCGCTATCGACCCTGCCGCCAGGATGTGGTTCTCCTTGATCAGTACGTGCTCACCGAGGGATGAGCGATGATTAAAACAGCCGCCGCAGCGTACCGCATATTTCTCCAGGGCCCGCCAGCCAGGTGTCGTTTTGCGCGTGTCGACGACACGCACACCGGTCCCAGTCGCTGCTGCCGCAGCGGCAAATTGACCAGCCAAAGTGGCTATGCCTGACAGTCGTTGCAGGAAATTCAACGCAGTTCGCTCAGCGCTCAGTAACGAGATGGTTGGGCCTTCCACCAGCAACAGGGCAGCGCCCTCACCTGCCCGGCTCCCATCGCGGGTTTGCAGCTCAACTTTCACCGCTGCATCAATGCGGTGGAAAACGCGCCTGGCGACCTCAAGGCCGCAAACGACCAGGTTCTCGCGGGCCAGTATCCTCGCCTGCGAATGGTGCGCTGACGGAAAGATGGATTGACTGGTGATGTCGCCATAGCCGACGTCCTCCTGCAGAGCAAGGTCAATTAACGTGTCAATTCTAATCTGCAAGTTCAAACATCCTTTCAATACAGTGTGCAGCGCGCCTGCTTAAATTGGCGTCGAGGCTGATGACCTGGTCAGGTTGGGGATCCGCCAGGGCATTGCGGATTTTAAGCAGGCTGTTTCTTTTCATATAGGGACACAGCCGACAGCCACCGATAAAGTTTTTGTCCGGGTCCTCTACAGTCAGCCTGCTGACCAGCCCGCATTCGGTCAGCATCAGGTAGTATGGGGCATCTGTGGATTTGACGTATTTCATCATCTCGCCGGTACTGCCGAGAAAATCCGCCAGTTCTGCCACTTCTTCGGTACATTCGGGATGGGCGACGATTTTCAGCCCGGGAAATGTTCTGCGTGCTTCGGCAATCTGTGCAGCGGTAAATTCTTCGTGCACAACGCAGGTTCCATCGGATGAGATAATTTCCTTGTCTATGCCCCGATCCGCCAGTTCCCTGCGAATATTGTCAGCCATTAATCGGTCGGGAACAAACACGATGCGTTGCTGTGGCAGCGCGGCAATAATGTTGTACACGTTGCTGGACGTTACACAGACATCGGATTCTGCTTTGACCTCTGCCGTGCAATTGATGTAGCAAACCACGGCAGCATCCGGGTACAGGGCCTTCAGGTTGCGAACATCCTCGCCATTAATCGAGTCTGCCAGCGTGCAGCCCGAATCCCTGTCCGGCACGATCACCTGAGCCTGGGGCGACAGTATTTTGGCTGTTTCAGCCATGAATACCACACCCGCGAATACAATCACATCCGCCCTGGCCCGGCGTGCCTGATCAGCCAGATAATAAGAATCACCCTTGAAATCGCCAACGCCGTAAATAATTTCCGGCTCCACGTAGGAGTGGGTAAGAATGACGGCATTTTTTTCCTGTTTTAAGCGATTGATCTCCAGTGTCAGCGGTGCAATCTCCCGGCAGGTGTCTATATTCCAGTGGTGCCCGGCGCTGCACTCAACGTGTATCAGCAGACGTAACAGGCGAAGCGCTTCGGCTTCGATCGGATCGTTCACGTGTTGCGTAGACACATTCATTGATTTCTACTTGCCTCTGTTTATCGCCCGGTTAAGAAACCGGCACGGATATTCAATCCGGTTGCACTCGCACTACAGTATATTTGGCCGATTTTTCATCGTACAAGCCCGGCAGTGGTCCAATCGGTTTGACCCGCTGGCGGCCATCGAGTTCTCCGCACATTTGAGCACTGGACGGTAATCTGGAATACACTATCACCGGGTGGTAATTTTACCCGCAGACTACATTGAGAACACCCTGAACTTATGCCAAATAATCGTACTGACATCACCAGCCCGCCAGACCTGAAGCAAAAATCAGGAACCGGCCCCACGCGGCTGCGCCAACCTGTCTACCGGGACACCATCCCGCCGTGCAACTACGCCTGCCCGGCCGGTGAGAATATCCAGGCATGGCTGTCGCTGGCACAGGAGCAGCGTTTTGAAGAAGCCTGGCGCACACTGGTGCGGGATAACCCGCTGCCGGCCGTGCATGGGCGCGTTTGCTACCACCCCTGCGAATCCAGTTGCAATCGTGCGCAGGTCGATGATGCCGTCAGTATTCATGCGGTGGAACGTTTCCTCGGCGATCTGGCCCTTGAAAAGGGCTGGAAACCTGCACCTGAAGCCGAGGCCAGCGGTAAACGCGTACTGGTGGTCGGGGCCGGGCCGTCGGGTCTGTCGGCTGCATGGCACCTGGCTTTAATGGGGCATGAGGTCGAGATTTTTGAGGCCGGCCCGATGGCCGGCGGCATGATGCGCCTTGGTATACCTGCTTACCGTTTGCCACGGGACGTCCTCGATGCCGAGATCAGAACGATTCAGGATATGGGTGTCACCATACGACTGGACCATAAGGTCGAAGATGTCCCGCAAGCCAAAGAAAGCGGGAACTTTGATGCTGTCTTTATGGCCATCGGTGCCCATCTGGCCAAAAAAATAGATATTCCCGCACGCGATGCCGGCAAAATCCTGGATGCTGTCACTTACCTGGCCTCTGTGGAAACCGGTGAGGCCCCGAAGCTGGGCCGCCGCGTGGCCATTTACGGTGGCGGCAATACCGCGATGGATGCAGCCCGCACGGCCAAACGCATGGGCGCGGAAGAAGCCATGATTATTTATCGGCGTGACCGCGAACACATGCCTGCGCATGACTTCGAAGCGCAGGATGCCGAAGAGGAAGGCATCAAGATCAACTGGCTGCGCACGATACGCCACATTGACAGTACGGAATTTGAGGTGGAGGTGATGGAAGTCGACGCGGACGGACGCCCGCAACCCACCGGGAAATTTGAGACCCTGAAGGCGGATAGCCTGGTGCTGGCACTGGGACAGAATGTTGATAGCAGTATTCTCGACTCCATTCCGGGTGTGAAGCTCAACTGGGATGGTGTCGTGGCCGTCGGACCCAATATGATGACCGGTGCAACCGGCATATTTGCCGGTGGTGACATGGTGCCCTCGGAACGCACCGTGACGGTGGCCACCGGGCACGGAAAAAAGGCCGCCCGCCATATCGATGCCTGGCTGCAGGGCAGGACGTATCAGAAAGAAATCCGCCAACCCAGTGTGGACTTCGATGCGCTGCACCTGTGGTACCACGCCGATGCACAACAGCGCCGGCAAGTCGAATTACCGGCAGAACAGCGCAATACGGATTTCAGGGAGGTCACTGCCGGCCTCAGTGAGGAAGAAGCGATCTTTGAATCTTCGCGCTGCTATTCCTGCGGCAATTGCTTTGAATGCGACGGCTGTTTTGGCGCCTGCCCCGAGAATGCCATTATCAAACTGGGTAAAGGGCTGCGCTATGAAATCGACTATGCGCGCTGCACCGGCTGTGAGGCCTGTTTTTTGCAATGCCCCAGCCACGCCATGGAGATGGTCAGTGTCGGGAGCGTCACATGAGTGCCAAAGCCAGGAAAGTACAAATGCCCAAGGCACGAATGGCCTGTCTTGATGGCAACGAGGCGGCAGCCCGCGTCGCTTACCAATTGAGTGAAATCTGCGCCATCTATCCGATCACGCCATCATCGACAATGGCTGAACTGGCCGATGAGTGGGCCAGCAATGACCAGCCCAACCTGTGGGGTGATATTCCCACCGTGGTTGAGATGCAGCATGAGGGCGGTGCAGCCGGTGCAGTCCACGGTGCGTTGCAGGCCGGCGCCCTGTCGACCACATTCACAGCATCCCAGGGCCTGATGCTGATGCTGCCGAATATGTACAAGATCGCCGGTGAGCTGACGCCTGCAGTTTTTCATGTTGCATCGCGATCACTGGCAGCGCAGGGCTTATCCATTTTCGGCGATCACCAGGATGTCATGGCCACACGCACCACCGGCTTTGCGATACTGGCCTCATCCAGCGTGCAGGAAGCGCAGGATCTGGCACTGGTCGCCCACCTGTCCACGCTGCAGTCACGTGTCCCGTTCCTGCATTTTTTCGATGGCTTTCGCACCTCACACGAGATCAACAAGATCTGCCTGCTTGAAATCGAGCAGATCCGATCGCTGGTCGATGATCAGTGGGTTCTGGATCACCACGCGCGCGCCCTGAATCCCGACAAACCGGTGATGCGGGGCACTGCGCAAAACCCGGATACCTATTTCCAGGCCCGCGAGAGTGTCAACCCGTATTACCTTGCCGTTCCCGGCATTGTGCAGGGGGCCATGGATCAACTGGCACAGGCCACCGGGCGGCACTACAAGCTGGTTGATTACTTTGGCGACCCTCGGGCAGAGTCTGTCATCGTGGTGATGGGCTCGGCGGTTTCCACGGTGCGTCAGACCGTTACCTGGCTGAACGCAAACGGTGGCAGGTTTGGGGTGCTGGCTGTGCGGCTGTATCGGCCTTTCCCGGCGGCGGCCCTGCTGGATGCACTACCGGAATCTGTCAACAGGATTGCAGTACTGGACCGCACCAAGGAGCCCGGCTCCAACGGCGAACCCCTGTACCAGGATGTCATCAGCACCCTGGCACGCTGTCTGTCCACGGGTGCGCTCAAAAAAATGCCGCTGGTGAGCGGTGGCCGCTTCGGCCTTTCCTCCAAGGAATTCACCCCGGCCATGGTACGCGCGGTGTTCGACAACCTTGCGGCAGATACCCCCCGGCTCACCTTCACAGTCGGCATCCATGACGATGTCACACAGCTCAGTTTGCCCGTCGATGCTGGCTTCCATATCGAGCAGGACAATGTCACGCGTGCCCTGTTTTTCGGGCTGGGATCCGATGGCACGGTCGGTGCCAACAAAAACACGACTAAAATCATCGGCAAGGAACCCGGCCGCTTCGCGCAGGCCTACTTTGTCTACGATTCACGGAAGGCCGGTGCCCAAACCATTTCACATCTGCGCTTCGGGCCACAACCGATCGACGCCCCCTATCTCGTGCAATCCGCCAACTTCATCGCCTGCCACCAGTGGGATTTCCTGGAAAAAGCCGATGTCCTGGGGCTGGCGGCCGAAGGCGCGACCCTACTGCTCAACAGCCCGTGTGAAGCCGACGAGGTATGGGAAAGACTGCCCGGCCACGTGCAGGAAATCATCGTGGCGCGGAACATCAGCGTGTACAGCATCAATGCCTACCGGGTGGCACAGGAAACCGGTATGCGCAAACGCATCAACACGATCATGCAAACCTGTTTCTTCGAACTCAGTGGGGTGATGGAAACAGAGCAGGCAATCCAGGAGATCAAGCAGGCGATAGAAAAGACCTACCGCAAAAAAGGTGCAGCGATTGTGGCCAGCAATCACGCAGCCGTCGATGCAGCACTGTCACAGCTTGAACGGGTCAAACCCGGAAAGGTGCGCGCTGGCGGCGCCCTGGCAATCAAACTGATTCCGGATCATGCACCCGCATTCGTGCGCCAGGTCACCGGGGAAATGCTTGCCGGGCGTGGTGATGCACTACCGGTTTCCAGCCTGCCTGTCGATGGAACCTACCCGACCGCTACCAGCCTTTGGGAAAAACGCAGTATCGCCCGGCGCATCCCGGAATGGCTCGATGACAATTGCATCCAGTGCGGCAACTGCGCATTTGTCTGCCCGCATGCTGCGATCCGCGCCAAGTTTTGCCACGTGGATGACCTGATCGGTGCGCCCCGGGGCTTGCGTTCAGCCGCGATGACTGCGCGGGGGTTTCCGGAAATGCGCTATGTACTACAGGTTTATGCCGATGATTGCACCGACTGTGGTCTGTGCATTGACGCCTGTCCGGTTCGCGTTACAACGCCTTCAGGGCAGACCGAGCGTGCCTTGAAGTGGGTTGAAAAACAGGACGTACTGCAACGCCAACGGGAAAACCTGCGCTGGTTCGAAAAGCTGGAATGGAATGACCGCTCGCAGGTCGACTTCTCCAACGTGCGCGGCACCCAATTCCTGCAACCGCTGTTTGAGTTTTCAAGCGCCTGCGCAGGCTGTGGCGAAACACCTTACCTGAAGACCATCAGCCAGTTGTTCGGCGACCGCATGATGGTGGCCAACGCCACCGGCTGTTCTTCCATATATGGCGGCAACCTGCCGACCACCCCGTGGGCGAAGAACAGCGAAGGACGTGGCCCGGCCTGGTCAAACTCACTGTTCGAGGACAATGCAGAATTCGGCCTGGGTTTCCGGCTGTCAGCTAACCATCATCGACGCCAGGCAGAAATGCTGTTGCAAAAATTGCGCGATGAACTCGGCCCCGAACGGGTCGATGAACTATGCCTTGGACGGCAGGAGACTGAATCCCAAATCGGCGCCCAGCGCCAGCGGGTTGCAGACCTCAAACACCGGCTTGCAGCCATGCAAGGCCGTGAGGCACGCAGCCTGTTGTCGATCGCGGACCACCTCGTGCGGCGCTCAATCTGGATCGTCGGCGGTGACGGTTGGGCCTACGATATCGGTTCCAGTGGTGTGGACCACGTCCTGGCCTCCGGGTTGGACGTCAATATGCTGGTGATGGACACCGAGGTGTATTCCAACACCGGCGGGCAGATGTCCAAATCCACGCCGGTCGGCGCGGTGGCGAAATTCGCTGCCGGTGGTAAAACCATGGCCAAGAAGGATGTCGCCCAGCAGGCCATTGCGTACGGCAATGTATACGTGGCACGGGTTGCGATGGGCGCCAACCCACAGCAGACCCTGCACGCACTGCGTGAGGCCGAAGCCTATCGGGGGCCTTCACTGATCATCGCCTACTCGCATTGCATCGCCCATGGCATCAACATGGAAGAGGGTTTACAGCAACAAAAACGCGCTGTGGATTGTGGTCACTGGCCGTTGATCCGCTATAACCCCGTGATCCGTGAAGCCGGTGGCATTCCGTTCACGCTCGACAGCCTGCGCCCGACCTTGTCACTGGACGATTATCGCAAGCACGAAACCCGTTTCCTTTCACTGCACAGACAGCACCCCGAAGAAGCTGCGCGCCTGTTGAAGATCGCTGAAAAGTCTGTGCAGCAGCGCTGGGCTGTTTATGAAGAAATGGCTACCCGCAATGCTGCGGATTTCCACCCGGATGCACGGCGGGAGTGATGTCAGGCCAGGCTGTGAACCAGCGTTTAAGCAGTGTTATATCTACATAAGACGCATCTGTGCTGCCCAGCCAGGCAGGCGCTGACAGCAGGCTGAAACCGGCGTCAGGCTCGCCGAGTTGGTCCAGCACGATGGCATTGTCAGCAAAATGCTGCCTCCGGGTATAGGCATTGACGGTCACAATGGTCTTTAAGCCCGCACCACCGGCAGCCAAAAAACCCACGTCCGAGTCTTCAAAAGCCAGGCATTCCCGGGCTGACAATCCCAATTGCTGCAGCGCATAAATGTATATATCCGGCGCGGGTTTTTTGGCGGCCACCACGTCCCCGGCTGCAATGACATCAAACCAGCCAACACTCTGCTCGCCGAGGGTCATGGCCAGCAATGCCTCGACGTTCCGGGCCGTTGAAGTTGTTGCAATGGCCAGCCTCAGACCGGCAGCACGGGCCGCTTTCAACAGGCGTGCGACACCGGGTCGCAAGGGCATGGCACCCGCTTGCAGCAACGTGATGAAATGACGGGTTTTCGCTGCGTGCAAGGTGGTAATGTAGTGGTCGAGCTTTGCCTGTTCAGCCATGGCAGGTTTACAGGTATCAATAAAATGGCGCAGGCGCTCCTTACCACCTGCCACTTTCAGCAACTGCCCGTAGGTCTCAACATCCCAATGCCAGTCCAGGCCCGCCGCTGCAAATGCCCGGTTAAAAGCCACCCGGTGGCCATCGCGCTCAGTATCGGCGAGCGTGCCATCGACATCGAACAACAGTGCCTTCAATTCAGTCACACCGGTTTACACCCGGCGCGGTACGCATACAGCCAGGCACCCACAGACAACAACAGGTACAGCGCCAGCACCGCCAGCATTTGCATAGGTCTGACAGTGAGTTCGTAATACAGAATCAGCAAGGTACCCCCGGCCAGGCCAATCATGGACAGGATCGTGAGCAGGCCGGAAGATCCGGTCTGTTTACGAATTCTGTGGTTGGCGTAGGCCATCAGCAACGATACGATCAGAAAGGTGATGCTGCCGAATTCAAGAATTAACTCCAGGCCACCCAGCAGCACCAGGCCAAAGGCAAAACTGCCCATCAGCAGGATGGCGTAGACCGGTATGTGGCGCCGGCGTACTGCCAGCACCCGTGGCAGGTAACCATCAACGGCGATAACGGCCAACTGCCTGGAAGCACCGAACATGGTGCCGCTGATCGCACTGCTGGTGGCGAGGATGACGCCGAGGATAACGATGTTGGTGCCGGCCTGCCCGAGGATTCGGCCTGCCCCACCGGCCAGCGCATACTCCTTGTCCGCGATAATATCCGCGAAAGGAATGGCCAGGATGGCGCCGACCGCGATGACGGTATAGATTAAAATCGCCAGCGCAATGGCAGTGTAAATGGCGATTGGGATATTTTTCTGTGGCTGCTCCATTTCATCAACCGCATTGATCACCAACTGAAACCCCTCGTAAGCAACAAAGGTCAGGGATGCGACAACCATGATGCTGAGCACTGAGACATCGGACGTGCTCTCGAGCAGTACCGGCAACGAGGTTTGGCGGTGATAGACAAGCAGAAAGGAAATCACCACCAGGATGACCAGCTTGGAATACACCATGATATCCTCGATGATCCCCATGCCTTTGACGCTCCAGATATTGACCAGTACAAAAACCGCGATAACCGCGCCTGCGACGGCTTTTCGCAGCCACTCTTCACCCGTAAATGTAACACCGCTGACCACGTACGAGGCAAAGGTATAGGCGTACAGGGCTATGGTGCTGATGTAGCCGAAGATGACATACCAGCCGATCAGCGATGCGGCGAACGGCGCACCCGGAAAGGTTCTCTTGAAAAAGGAATAGGTGGCGCCCTCCTCCCGGTAGTAGACCCC
>VAPH01073522.1_pt1 | contig 20925 bp, 29 predicted proteins | sample 3393861 | NCBI WGS metagenome assembly VAPH01 (sample SAMN08290439, study PRJNA428436) | hydrothermal vent metagenome | isolation source: Deep-sea hydrothermal vent chimney | place: Atlantic Ocean: South-mid Altantic Ridge | reverse complement strand
TCAAAAACCAACCGTGGCCCGAGGCTGAGCCCACGATAGCCGCCAACGCCGAGGCCGCGTACCGGTATGCCCGCCACTTTAACCTGCGCCACAGCCCTGGTGGTTTCAAGGCCCTTTGATTGTTGGTAATGGAGAAATGTCATGTGGCTGATTGTATTTGTTCCGGGCACTGACCGCCGTGCGGTTCAGATCATGGCACCATGGGTTGTGTCCGGCACTGATCGGTGTCCAGCCAGTGAAACAGGAGAAATAAATTGAGCAAGATCACCCATTTGCGCCCACAGGAAGAGCCACAGAGCGACTTTGACGCCTTCTGGACGGCCTACCCTGCGCCAAAGCGCATTGGCAAACTGATGGCGCGCGCCAAGTTCAACCAGATCATCAATGGTGGAATGAAAACCCGGGTGCTTGACCGGGATAGCGGTCGATACATTGAGATTGAGCTTTCAGGCACGGCTGAGGAAATTATCGCGGGAGTCAAAAAATATGCTGCCTCCATGAAAAAACCGGGGCAATGGGAGTTCGGATATGCGGAGGAAGGGAAATATATTTTGCATCCATCGACATTTCTCAACCGGGGCCGGTGGCTGGATTACGAATGACCCTTGCTTTTGGCGCTTGCGGGTGCTACCAAAAGAAACGGGCCGAGAACAATATTAACGCTCTCGACCCAGAATGCAGGTGTTATTGGGAAAGTCCCCTGCATGTTTCGGGAGTGTAATAACATAACACTCGCAAAGCCGCAAGAGGCTCCGAAATTAAAAATTTCCCCACGGTTTGACGCTTTCCCGTGCCAAAAGCGTAGACGGCATTAATTCGATGTCGAGGTTCTTCCTGGCAAAGGGTTTTTGAAGTGCATGAACAGCTTGACCGTTGGGCAATGTAGGACGGCCCTCCACGGACCAGTCAGGAAAGTGGGATAAACGGAGAACATGGTGAGGTTCTGGCCTTCTGTTCCAGAGCGTACTCAGGGGAATAGCATCCTCTCAGCCAAAGCCCAGATATACTGGTGGCAAAATGCGCCGATAATAGCGGTTCAAGCTGAACCAGACTCTAGAGACTATGGATGCAGGCCAAGGTTGAAGAGGCATACTCTCACCTTCTGTCCTTCAAGATACAGATGTAACCAAGTCAAGGGGGGGAAGTGAAAAATGACAACAGACGATAAACCAGCAAAGCTGTTAGCACGGTTAATGAGGGCCAGCGGCCCGGATCAAGCGCTTGATGAAGAAATTTTGGCAGCCCTTGATTGTGTTGATCTCCATCCCGCACCGATAACTTTTAGCGTCGATGTCGCTCTCGATCTGGTTAACAGGGTTTTGCCGGATTGGGGATGGGAGGTAATGACTTACGATCCCCCAGTTGATGGTGAGAAGGGGCATTATTATGTCCGCATGTCACACAAAAACAACGGAGACCTAATAGGCATACCTATTGGGGCGGTTGCTTCTGGCGGCAGCGATTATTCGCTGTCCCTTGCCATTCTCATTGCGCTCATGTGCGCACTAATTGGAAGGGAAGAAAATGAGCAACTCAATCACCATTCCGTGGCCCAACAAGATATTGTCACCGAACACCAGAGTTTACTGGGCAGCGAAAGCGAAGGCAAAAAAGGTTGCCAGGGCGGAAGCATTTTATTGCGCCAAGAAGGCAAATCTTGACCCAGTTGGTCAAAGCCCAAGGCTGACAATCACGTTCCATCCGCCAGACCTGCGCAGACGCGACAGGGACAATATGCTGGCAAGCCTCAAGAGCGCACTGGATGGGGTATCGGATGCAATCGGCATTGATGATAGCGAGTTTGAATTGACCCTCGTCAAGGGACACCCGTTTCCAGGAGGAAGCGTGACAATCGAATTTCAACAGGAGAAAATGGAATGATTACGTTTACATCATCAACCAAACTAGCAGCGGCAGTTCTTGCTATAGGGTTTTTGTCGGCGTGCGCGAGCGCTGCTGATGTGGCTTCTTCAAACCTTTCAAAGGCGGCAGACCAATTTGAAATTCCGCGCCGGGTTATTTTTTATAACGGCATAACTGGCGATTACATCTTGTCAATTGAGGGACTTTGCTCACTTGGGAATAACGATAGAGCTGGGCAACTGACCGTCACTTGTAAGACAGGACCAGAGCAATACAAAAAACATTTTTTAGGCCTCTCGGATAACGTGACATATTTTGCAGAGCAACTTAATGCGGCAAACGTTGGAACATATCAATATCGTGTTATTTTCAAACCTCAGTCTATTCTTCCGGATATCGATTTTGAAGGAAGCGCTAGCGAACTCTCAAAGCTACTTATTCCGAATGAATGAAGGGAAACGAAAATGACCGTTACTGCGTCAAATTACGAGCCAATGCCGCGAAATTTCTATGAGACAGAACCATGGGTAACAGAGGCGCTTCTTCGGTGTTTCCCGGTTAATGGGATGATCGTCTGGGAACCGGCGGCGGGCTATCACATGATGGCTGTTGTTTTGAGAAAAACAGCGTCGGTTGTGACAAGTGACATTTTCACATATGAGCGGGAGCACGATTTTGAGTATGATTTTCTGGAGGCTACTTATTCCGATGGGCCAAAGGCCGAAATGCTCGTAACAAATCCGCCATATGGCCAAGGAAATCGCCAGGCGGTCAAATTCTGCGAGCGGGCGCTAGAACGTTGTGACGGCATGGTGGCCATGCTACTCACAGCAAAGTTTGATTTTGGCAAAACCCGGTGCCATTTATTCCGGGACAATCCGCGCTTTATGGCCAAGATCAATTTGCTTGATCGCATTAGCTGGACCGGCGACGGCCAAACAGGCACGGAAGATAATGCTTGGTATATCTGGGACTCATTGCGGGATAAAAGCGGGGGGCCATACGCCAAGCCGGTAATTTTTTACGAGGAGAAACAGAAATGATAGAAACGAGGAAGAAAACGCCGGCGGCGCTGGTATCGGGGACACTGGTGCCGGGGAAAAAAGCATCAAAGACCAAATCATCGGCCCCGGCCAGAGTTCGTATTGCCAGCTCAGGCATATCGGGCCATGAGCGGCCACTTGTGGCTCAGGCAGACACGTTCATGGACGACATTCGGTTGCGCCGCGGCGCGGCCATAGCCTGTGTCGAAGTTATTGACGCGGAGATAACATCGATCCGCAACCGGGCCGATGCCGAGATCATGGCTTGTGGTCATGACCGGGCAGAGCTCCATCGTATTATTGCGATGGCTGATGCGGCTATTGTAGTATTCGACGAAGGAAAGGAATAAATATCATGACAAATGAAGAATGGTTGGAAAAGGTCGCGTATATCGGCGATAGCAAAATTGAGGGTTCCAATGACAAGGTTTATTATAGCAAACATGATAACAGCTATATCACGCATGTTGGCATGGAGGACCAAATCAATTTTCTTGCGGAGCGTGAAATAACTGACCAACTGACGCACGGCGTTGGTTTTAGCCCAAAAGACAAGAAATGGTACGGATGGAGCCACCGCGCGATTCATGGATTTGAAATTGGGTCAACCTGTTCAAAGGGTGACTGGCACTATATCGGATCGTCCGAAGATGAACAAAAAGAAGCAGCTATTCAATTTTGGATGTCAGACAGCCACAAAAATGTACGTTGTGAGGGGATTATAAAAAGGTCTGGTGATAGATTTTTTGACATCAAGTGGGAATATGCCGATGATATTGCCAATGAAGATTTGGGCGGCACGACAAATGGAAACGGACTTTTTATTGGTCCAATTGGTCGCGGCGAATGGGTTGCGAAAACCATGGATGACGCCAAACAAATGGCTGTGGACTTTAACGAAGGCGTTGCTGAGAAGGTGAATGCAAAAATGAGCTATTTGGTTATTCCCGGACGGGCCAGTCAGGCGGCCTGTAGCCTGCCATCCAGGCTTTGATCAGTTGCTCAGCCCGGACTGGTAGCGGGCGATGGGATTTGACGGACGGATCGGTCTCAAACAGACAAGCATTGACACCTGTCGTTTCGAGCACCGCGCCAAACTGAAGTTGAGTGAGGCCCAGCGATTGCCGGGCCTTTTTGATTTCATAGGGGGTCATGGTGTGGTCCACTCGCATTCATCGGCCTCAATTTTCCAATATTCCAGGACAGCCTTGAAGCCAGCCCAAACATGAATTATTGAGCCATAACCGGCCTCAAGTTCTTCAGTCCATACTTTGCGGGCCTCATCTTCGGTTTTGTAAACCCGCCCGACTTCGGTTTCGGTCAATTCTGCACTTGTGGCTGTCCATCCATCCACTGCATGGTTGTAGATTTGTATGGCCTCTTTTCTTGTGGATGCTTCTCCAGCCGAGAACTCAGGATCATCGGGCATCATTGCTACGGGGTAGTTGGTCATCTTCATTCTCCTTGTTCGGTAATGTCATATTTCAAGCAGTTTTTTATTCGTCCTTCAAAAACAATGCTTTGATTTTCCTGATTTCGCCGTCTTCAAAATCCACCGTCACTATTCCACCGTTTGTCTCGATGACGTTGCCTGCCCCAAATTTGGAGTGGACTACCCGGCTGGTTTCTGGAACGGCGACCGGAACTTTTGCTTTTTTAGCCTTTTTGTTGACGTCCAGGATGTGCCTGGCGGTAAATATTTCACCAAGTTCAATCCCTTCTCCCTCCAAAATTCCACCAAAATATTGAGCATCAGCCGTTAACATCCAATATGAGGTCAGAAGATTGGTTTCGCTGAAAATCACGGTAATGTTGGAAGCGCTGGCGTGCAGCCTGCGTTTTGCTTCCTTGGCCGCCAGCCCCATATTGCCTTTGTCGGTGCTCGATCCGATTTGGTCCTTTATCAGGTAATGCTGCATTTTCATTCTCCGTTGTTGCAACCTCAATATAGTCAACCGACAGCATATTGTCAAGGGGCAATGTTGGCTAATTGGCAGAATTGTTTTATAATGCGGCCAAGCCAATGATTTGAACTGCGCGCCGGGGTTTCCTCCGTTCCCCCGGAAGCGCGTAAGCTGGGGACACTGACGCCGGAGCGTGGTTTCTTTCCTGTTGCCCCGCCGAAACATTGGTGTCCCCGGACTTGAAAGCCTGGTTTTTCTCATGTATGATCTTGCCGAACCGGTCGGGCGGCCATGAGCCATATCCCGGTCTCGATTCAAAAGGACTGGGGGACCATCATTCCCCCGGCACCCATACCGGCCAGGCCGTTGGCTTTCATTTCAGCAAGCCAGAGTTTGAATGATGATGGAGTCATGAATCACCTTGTCGTTTTGTTTAAATGTATTTAGAAATCTTTTCGTCCGCATCCGCATTTCGCAGATCAATACGCTGTATTGCAAAGCGATGAGCAGTTCCCCAAACATGCAGGTCGTAGATATTGTGTTTGGAGAGGGTCAAATGGGTTGATGTGTGACCTTGGATTTTTTTACTGCCCTCAATACGTAAGCTGTTGAAACCCTTAGATTTTCCAAATGCAATAATTTCTGAAGCGGTTTTCATTTTATTTCTCCTTTATGGTACCCTAGCAAAAACCAACAAATTTGCAAAATAATTACCAAAGCGGTACAAATCATTTATCACAAATAGCCAAGAGCAACCCAAAATGGCAAAAAGAGCGTTTCCTATCAAATACAGCCCAGACATGGTTGATTCTATCTGTGCGCGTATTGGGGCGGGGGAAAGTCTAAACCAAATATGTAAAGAAAAAGGATTACCAAAACGTACAACCGTGTTGGGATGGATGCAAAAACACCCATATTTGAACGACAAATACGCGAAAGCTCGTCTTGTTCAGGCTGACTTTTATGCTGATCAAATCATTGAAATCGCGGACAATCCCAAGATTGAATATCAGCGAGCCAGGGTGATGATTGATGCACGGAAATGGAAAGCGTGTAAAATGCACCCGCGCAACTATGGTGATAAGGTTGCGATTGACCACAGCGGCACAATCGAAACAATGAGTAAAGAGCAAGTGGAGGCCCGAATTGCTGAACTTGAGCGAAGAGGTCAGTCCAGAGCGCTTAGAACGACTGAACCTCTTGGAGAGGTTAGAGACGATAGCGGACCGGACGAAGATTGACGAATACCGGGCCTATCCAAAGCAAAACGAATTTCACCACGCAGGTTTGAAATTCCGTGAGCGGCTATTCATGGCGGGAAACCAGCTTGGCAAGACTATGGCCGGCGCAGCTGAAACTGCATATCACCTGACTGGAGATTATCCGCGGGGTTGGCAAGGCCGCAAATTCAAGCATGCAGTTACGTGGCTTGCAGGGTCTGAAAGCGGGGAACTAACCAGGGATGGTGTTCAAAGGTTATTGATAGGATCGCCGGCGCAAGAGGAGCGTTGGGGGACTGGGATGATCCCGGCTGATGCTATTATCGGCACTCGCCGGCGCCAGGGAGTAGCCGGGGCAATTGATACCGTAACCGTCAAACATTCCTCGGGCGAAACATCAACCTTGCTATTCAAGAGCTACGATCAGGGCCGAAGCAAATGGCAGGCAAACACGGTTCACGGGGTTTGGTTTGACGAAGAGCCGCCAGAGGACGTGTATTTTGAGGGTTTAACCCGGACAAATGCAACCGGTGGCCTGGTAATGGTTACGTTTACGCCGCTAAAAGGCATGTCAGGTGTTGTTGCGCGGTTTTTGCTGAATGAGCATTCCGACCGAACCGTCACCACAATGACGATTGACGATGCTTTGCATTTCACACCGGATCAGCGCCAGCAAATCATTAATAGTTATCCGCCACATGAACGTGAAGCTCGAACTCTTGGTATTCCAACGCTCGGGTCTGGGCTGATATTCCCAGTACTTGAGGAAGAAATAATCGTCTCCCCGTTTGAAATCCCAAAATTCTGGCATCGGATTGTCGGCATTGACTTTGGCTGGGATCATCCGTTTGGGGCCGTCAAGCTCGCAATTGACCGGGATAATGATGTAGTGTACGTAACGAATACGTACAAACAGCGTGAGGCATCACCTATCATTCACGCGGCCGCGATCAAGATTTGGGGTAAAGGAACGCCAGTAGCATGGCCGCACGATGGTTTACAGCATGATAAAGGTTCAGGTGAGCAACTTGCCAGGCAATACCGGGACCAAGGTTTAGAGATGATTTGGGAACGCGCTACATTTGAGGACGGGTCAAACGGCGTTGAAGCTGGTATTTCTGAAATGCTGCTCCGAATGCAAACCGGGCGTTGGAAAGTGTTTTCGACCGCTCGGGAGTGGCTTGAGGAACGCCGCCTGTATCATCGCAAGGACGGAAAGGTTATCAAAGAGCGTGATGATGTGATATGTGCATCAAGGTATGCTATGATGATGATGCGGTATGCCGAAGCCCCGTCTACCCGGCCCCGGCCAAATGATCCACATCGCAAAGCGTTTTATGACAATAGCGATGCAGAGATAAACTGGAAAACAATCTAATGAAAATGTCAAAATACCTTGTTGAGGGTGAGCCAGTCCCGGACAATATCATTGATTGCTTTTTATCAGACAAAGGCCACTCCGACGATTGGCGTGAAGAGGCAATTCATGCCTATGATTTTGTAGTTGGTCGCCAGTGGACAGACGATGAGATCAAATCTCTTAAAACTCAAAGGCGCCCTGTTGTCGTTTTCAATCGCACCAAAACCGTGATTGATGCGGTTTCAGGCAATGAAATGGGTAATCAGCGTGAAGTGCGCTATATTCCACGCGAAATGGGAGATGTAAAGGCCAACGAGGTAATAAGCGCCGCGGCCAAATGGTTCCGGGATCAATCGCACGCTGAAACGCAGGAGAGCGACAGTTTCAGTGATACATTGATAACCGGCATGGGCTGGACAGACACGTACATTGACTTTGACCTCAGCCCTGATGGTCAGCCGGTCATCGAGCGCATTGATCCTTTGGAAATGGCATGGGAGCGAACGGCCAAGGGCAAGAACCTGTCTGATGCAAAGAGATTGTGGAGGTTTCGCAACTCAGGGGTTGATGACGCACAAGAATTGGCTGGGGAGGAATATACCAGGGAGGATTTGAATGCCGGCTGGACTGAAGCATCGAGTGCCAGCGATTATGGATTATCCAACAGCGATGCTTCTGATGATGACGGCCGGAGCCAAAAGACAGTCACTATTGTCCAAGTGCAATGGGCTGAGAGACAGGCGTTTTATCAGGTCGCCGATCCGCTTTCTGGCGAGACTGTTGAAATGTCGGCCGATGAATACATGATAGCCGACAAGCGCATGAACCAGCTTATCGGGCAGGGGTTGGATGGCCAGAAGTTTACCAAGCTGGTGCGCATGCAGGCTTTGCTCGGCCACAAGGTACTCAAGGTAACCAAGGCGGCCAGCCAAAAGGGTTTCACATGGAACTGCATCACCGGGTTTCGTGATCGGAACAAGGGGCTGTTTTTCGGTATGGTCCGAGCGATGATTGACCCGCAAACGTGGTCAAACAAAGGGCTAAGCCAAGTCATGCACATAATGAACATCAATGCCAAGGGCGGCATTATGGCGGAGCGTGGTGCATTTGAGGATCAAGCGCAGGCTGAGAAAAGCTGGAGTGACCCGACAAAAATCACATGGCTGGCTAATGGGGCGTTACAGGGAGGCAAAATCCGTGAGAAAACCGCAGCGACAATTCCGACCGGGTTTCAACAGCTTACCGAAATGGGGATTTCCTCAATCCGTGATGTGACTGGCGTTTCCCTTGAGCTTCTCGGACTACGTGAGGCCAATCAGGCCGCGTCATTGGAATATCAGCGCCGTCAATCTGGCATGGCTATTCTCCAACCCCTGTTTTCGTCTCTAAAGCATTATCGTGAAATGCAGGGCAAGGTGATGCTTGATTACATTGTCAACGATTTATCTGACGGGCGGCTGATCAAGATTGCGGGTGACGGCCTTGGTCAATACGTGCCGCTGATTTCAGACGTCAACACGGAATATGACGTTGTTATCGAGGACGCCCCGACTGCGCCAAACCACAAAGAGATGGTGTGGCAAATGTTCATGCAGATACTCCCGACGATTGGCCGGGCGTTGCCGCCTCAATTCCTGATTTCTATGATGAAATACTCACCATTGCCCACAGAGGCCACAGACAAGCTGGCGAAGATGATGGAGCAGCAGGGGCAGCCTGATCCGCAGCAAGAAGAACGCAATCAGATTGAAAAGGCTGGTGTTATTGCCGGAATTGAGAAGGTCAAAAGCGAAACGGCTGAAAACCAGGCTGATACGGCCAAAAAGTCTGCCGAGGCTCAGAAAATAACGACTGAAACTGCACTAAACCAAATGGCTCAAATTATCGGCTCAGGAATATAATGGCTCAGAAAGGCTCAGACATGACTGGAATAGAAGAAGGCTCAGACACAAACCTGCTTGAGGATGGCGTTGACACCGAATTTGTGGAAGAAGCGCCACCTCAACAGCGTATTGACGAGGCTACACTTGCACAACAGGCAGAAACCCCTCCGCTGCACACAACGCCGGAAGATGCTGAAAATGAGCAAGACAAGGCATCGGAGGAAGGTGGCGACAAGGAACAAAAAAAGGAACTGCCAACACATGTTCCGCACGCTAAATACAATCAGCTTTATCACCGCAACAAAACCCTTGAAAGCCGGACGGATCAAATACTGGCTCAAAACGAACAATATCGCCGGTATTTTGAACAGCAGCAAGCTACCGGGCAACAGCCTCAAGCCAAGCCAGAAGTTGACTTGGCAAGCATGGATCCGATGGACAAACTTGACTGGCTGGCTCAGCGGACAGTTGAGAATGAAAAGCTAGCGGCAGAACAGCGCACACAAGCTGAAATCCAGCAGCAGCAAACACAGCAGCAGCAGCAGGTGCTTAGCCACGCAACAAACGAGCACCAGCGCCGTATTGCTGAACAACCACAGTATGCGGATGCTTACCAATATTTGATGCAGTCCAGATTACAGGAATTGCTTGGCTCAGGGCAAACTGAACAATCCGCCGAGCAGATCATGCGTCAAGAAGAATATGCGGTCTATGCTGACGCCCAATCACGAGGAGCGCTTGGTTCAAATGTGATTATGAGCACGGCAATGGCGCGGGGTTGGAAACCTCAAGAGCAGGCGCCAGGGCAAGAGCAGTCACAAGATCCGGGGCAAGAAACCATGACTCCAACAGCCCGTGAAGAGCAGCGCCAGCGCCATATCAGCCTATCGACTCTTGGATCAACTCCCGGAAAGGCTGGACTTACTGCCAAGGATCTGGCAAGAATGGACGAGGACGAATTTGCTTTATTGAGCGACAACAAGGTTTCACAGTTAATGCGCTCATAGGAATTAGCAGGCCCATTGGGCCCTGAGCCGCCTGTATGGCTTGCAAATTGGTTTGATAGTGGACCATAACCACTTTCTTCGTTTCCCTGTTTCTCGATAAAACAGGGGCCTTGGCCGGTTATGGCCTTCGTTTGCTGGTTTTCGATAAAACCCTCTTCGTTTTGTCTGTGTCGTAAACAGGCGCTTAAACACAAAAACATCATTTGTTCTTGAAAGGAACAGACCTATGGCTAATCCCAGCTATGGTACCGGTGATGCCAATTCAATTCAGAATTGGGAAAAGCGCATTTACAGCTCGGTTGTTTACCGCAGCCAGTTATCAGCGCTCATCGGCACAGACGAAGATTCAATTATCCAAATGAAGAAACAACCGTCAAAAGAAGGCGGCGATAATATCCGCTACAATATTCTGACCAAGCTCAAACAGCGTGGCATTGGCGAAGGCCAAACCGCGACCGGCAATGGAGAAACTCAGTCTGTCTACCAAGACAGCCTGAAAATCAACGAATTGCTTGGCGTTGTTACCAATGCGGTTTCAGGTCGCAATATCATCAACCAGCGTATTCCGTGGGATTTGCGTGAACAGGCCAAGAAGGGCCTTTCAACGTGGAAAGCGGAACGCATGGGCCAGTGGTTTTTTAACCAGGTTTGTGGGTACACGCCGGAAACTGATGAGTTCTATTATGGGTTCAATGCTCCGACTGCGCCCACCAGGCAGGTATTTGCAGATGTGAATGATGATTTCACCGCGAACGCTACTGACCAGGCCCTTGCTGCCAATGATGACTTTTCGTTGGCAATGATTGACTATGCGGTTGAACTGGCGGTGACGGCGGACCTTCCAATGCGCCCGCTTAACGTCAAGGCTGGAAAGAACGGTTCTGATCTTGATGAACCCAAATACGTGCTTTATTTGTATCCATCGCAGGTAACGCAGTTGCGCAAAAAATCGTCAGAGTGGAAGTCGATTGAACTGGCGGCCCTGCAAGGCGGCAACATCTCCAAAAACAAGATTTATACCGGCGCCCTTGGCGAATATAACGGCGTTATCTTGCGGCGAGCTGTTGAAGTTACGCAAGGGGTTCACTCAACAACTGGTGCGTCTATTCCGAACGTTCGCCGGGCTGTCATGCTCGGGGCACAGGCTTGTGGACTGGCTTTTGGCAAAAACAACAATGCCAATTCCTACAAGTGGAACGAAGAGCCAACCGACCACAATAGGTTTGTTGAAACTTCGTGCATGTCAATCTCTGGCATGAAAAAAATGACGTACAATCTTGACGGCACCCAGACTGATGCCGGAGTGATGGTTCTGTCGTCCTATTCACCCAAAGCAACATAAAGGGTTGATGCTATGCCTACAAACACTGCGGGCACTACCGCCCGGCAAAATCCAACCCAACAGGTTGGTTATCTCCGCAAGACTGTTGTTTTCGGGGATAACGGCACGGCTGTTTCGCTTGGCACTATTCCAAGCGGGGCAACCATTCTCAAATCAGCTTCTGGTGTGTCTGTTGATACCGTTTTCAACGCAGCTACAACCAACACGCTGAATGTTGGAACCGCGGCTGATGATAATCTCTATGGAACGCTGCTGTCACTCTTGGCGACGACCTTTGTGCCGCTTGACGAGGCAGTCAGTTACAAACTCGCCGCTGACACCGAGATCACCGCCACGGTGGTGCTTACCGGGGCTGCGGCCACGACTGGTTCAGCGGAAGTGGTTATCTGCTACATCCCAGACAACGGCTAATGTTTTTAGCTATCGCAAGTTATATTCAGGAGGATGAAGTTCCCCCTGAATATCTTAAAAAGCCAGCAAAGCCTGTAAAAAAGGGCTATTGCCGGTATTGTCTGGCCAGGATTGGCCGGGGCGTGTTTCTCCACGAAAAGCGATGCAGGCATGACAACACTTGATATTCTAAATGCTGATATTGTTGCTGAGCTAAGGCCAGGGGATACGGATTTGCCCGCCTTGGCCACGGCCAAGATTGCCGCTGCAATTACGCACTACAACCGTTCAAGCTTTTATTTCAACAAGGCGAACCGAACTGATATTGCATTGGTCATTGGGACTTCGGAATATACCAGCACGGCGGTTAACGGCATTGTGCTGATTGATGATGTGTTGCTGATGAAAACTGGCGCGGTAACTGACCTAGAGCGTATTGACCAAGCGGAAATGGAAACCCTGCTAGGTGCCGGCCCTTCAAATTCAACCCCAACGATGTATTCATACAATGACCAAACGATTTATTTTTATCCACCGCCTGATGCTGCGGACACAATCAGGGTTGTTGGGCAAGTCAGGCTTGCCGGACCCGCGAGCGGGGCAGAAACAGGTAATGCGTGGATGGTGGAGGCGTATGATCTGATAAAGGCGCGGACCTGTTGGGATTTAACGGCGCATACATTCCAGGGGAGTGCGGGCGAGGAAGCAATTGGATACAAGCGGGCTGAAATGGAAGCTCTCCAAGCATTGCATAATGAGACTGGAAAGCGGACAGGGACCGGCACACTAGTGGCAACAGAGTTTTGATGGTGGCAAACGAGGCACAAATAATGGCTTTGATTGACGGGCTGAGGCAGGATATTGATGGGCTGAGGATTGATCTTTTTAGCCCGCTTGAACACACGCCTCTTGCAAATCTTACCGGCGCGGTGCCGGGTAATGAGGGCTTGATGATTTACGTACCTGACCACACCGCAGGCTCTGGAGTGGCTGTGTCAAATGGCAATGGCTCTTGGATTGATCTGACAACTGGGAGCGCTGTTGCCTGATGCCTTATTCACCTTACGGAACCACTTTGCCCACAGTTGCAGGCGATGCAAACGTTTGGGGCACCACACTTAACTCAAAGACCTTCTTGGAGCTTGAGCGGGCTTATCTGGGCGTTGAGGCCATATCCCTGACCGGGAACCTGACGCTTTCGAGCACCAACGGGGATATAAATGCCCAGGTACGCAATACCGCGCTGTTTTTCTCTGATGGTGGACTGGCGGCCACTCCAACGGTCACCATACCGGGTCTGGAGCGGGTTTATTACGTCAAGAATACCGGGGCGACTTATGCAATCACGTTTTCGGCTGGCGGGGTGACGGCAAATCTCGGGGCAGGGTATGTCGGGCTGCTGAGTTGCGATGGCACTGACGTGACGATTGATGAATTTTCACTGGCTTCTGATGCAGGAAGCGCGGCGACGAGTGCAGCGGCGGCGGCAGCAAGTGCAAGCGCAGCGGCGACGAGTGCCGCCTCAATCGACACAGCCGTTATCGAAAGCAATTCATTCTTTCTCAGTTCAACAATGTAGGTGAATCACGATGGCGACTTATAAAAATGCTCGGGGCGCACTGGTAACGGGCGGGGTTGTGATTTACACAGTTCCGGCCTCAACGGTGGCAAAGGTAACGCTGATTCAGGTGACAAATATTGACGGCACGAATGATGCTGATGCAGACATTTATTGGACAGATTCCAGCAATTCAAACGTCGCTACGTATCTTTGCAAGGTGGCGACTGTAGCCGCAAAGGACGCACTTGGTGTTGTCTCTGGGGGGCTGATTCTTGAAGCTGGCGACAAGCTATATGGAGTCGCTAGCGCTGATGGTGATTTGCAGTGTTCAGTATCGTATATTGAGGAGACGGTGTAATGGCGTTTAAACGGGCACTTAGCCCACTTATCAGGCCAAACGGCGGCGGTGGCGGCATAATACTTGGCACTGCCGTAGCCTCGACTTCTGGAACGGCTATTGACTTTACAGGGATTCCGTCGGGAGTCGCCAGAATTAGCTTAATTCTTAGCAGTGTACGTGTATCAGCAAGTTCAGTTTACAACTTGATACTCGGTGATAGTGGTGGGTTTGAGACAAGCGGATATGCGCACTCATCTGCGGTGGATATAACTAGCAGTAGCACTTCTGGCACATATAGCTCAGCCGCATTTATAACGAAAGAGATGCCGTCAACTACAAGTGGGCTGTGGATGCTGAATTTGATTGATTTAACATCTAACAACTGGGTTTGTACACACCATTTTGGGTATGGGGGTGGTAACAACCGCTATATTGGGGGCGGTAGAAAAGCACTAACGACCGAACTCACTCAGATTCGTTTAACTGCAGATGGTATCGTCACATTTACTGCAGGTACCGTGGGCATTGTATATGAGCTTAAGGGGTAAATCATGACTATCAGAGCTATTGATGTAATAACCGGTAGAGAGACCACACGTAATTACACTGTGGCTGAGCTGGCAGCCATAGCAGCGGCAGAAATTATTGCAAATGACCCACCACTTAGGTCACTTGAACCGTATCAATTCTTTGCAGCATTGGAGATTACAGGGCAGAAAGCCTCATTTGATTCGGCATTTGTATCGCTACTTGCTGGTTTGAGTGTGAACGCTCAAATTGTCGCAAAGGCAAAAGTAAAATATACCAAGTCATTTAGGGCTGACAATGATCTAGTTTTGGCGGTAAAGGCTGAAATGGGCCTAACTGATGCCGCGTTCAAAGCGCTATGGCGCATTGGTGAAGGGATTGTTTAGGATAGGGTTATTTGAGTCGTTAGGATATTTGAAAACCGGAGGTAAGGATGCGGTACTGGCTGCGTGGCCTGAACAGTAATGAATTATTGCACATTTTGGTTTGACCGCTTGTTATGGTGGGATTGGTCTTTATGTTGCAAGGAGCACGATACAAACTACCTGATTGGCATGCCAAAGGCGGCGGCTGATTATATTCTGCAAAACTGCGTTAATGACGTGCTACCCGGAATGGGTAATTTGATGGCCATTGGACTGGCTACAATATTTTCAGTGTGGTTTTACAACCGCGCCCAAAAGAAAAGAAAGGACTAAAAATGGCATTCAACACTCCATTTCAAATGCCGACTTTGAACCAGAACGCTAATGGTGCTTATCGCCCGGAAGGATCACAAATCGGGTATGTCGACAATGCCACAGCGCTTGGAAACCAGTTTGGCTGGAACGACCCGCGAACGCAGGGAATGCAGACCCGCGATGTATTGCGCTATCAAAACGGCTTGACACTCGGCAATATGAATACCGGGTTCAACGGCCTGGGCGGGCAAATGTCAGAAGGGTTCAACGGCCTGAAAGACACGCTGGATTATGGCGGGATTTTCGGCCAGACGCAAAACCGCAGATATTCTCCAACTAGCGGCAATAACGGCACTCCGTTCCAGACCGGCTCTTTCTAAAATGGGTCAGGCCCAGCGCATAAAAATGCCTCTTTTGCCGGGCGTTTACAAGGACGACACGCCCACGGTAGCCGAAGCGTTTGCCATTGACAGTTCATGGGTAAGGTTTCACCGTGACAAATGGCAAGTCTGCGCGGGCTATGAGGCAGCTTCAACACTATCGTTTTCCGGCATTGTCAGAGGGGCCTATTCATGGGCTGACAACCAAGGGGTAAAGATTGCCGGGTTTGGAACGGCGGCCAAGCTCTATGCCCTCTATGGTGGTGATATGTTGGACATTACACCGCTTAAATCAAAGGGTACGCTGGTTGATCCATTCACCACCACTAACACGTCAACAACGGTCTTGGTTGTTCATGCAAATCACGGCCTAAAAGACACTGACACAATCACGTTTTCAAACGCCAATGCTGCTGGCGGAATAACGGTTAACGGTGCATATGTGATTACGCTTCGGAACAAGGACAGTTATTATATTACCCACGGTTCCCCGGCTACATCATCAGTAACCGGGGGTGGCAATGTCGAGTATGAGGCGGCGCTCGATGTTGGGCTGGTTGATGGCATTGGTGGGCTTGGCTATGGAACTGGAACATACGGAACTGGCGTTTATGGGGTAACAACCCGGGGGGATATAAACCCAAGAGTTTGGCAGATTTACAACTGGGGCCAGAATATGCTGGCTTTGCCTGACAATGGCGCACTTTATGAATGGCAGCCTCAACCAACATATCCAGAGCTTGTTACAAATGGTGATTTCGCCCTTGCGGCTGAGTGGACGGCCGGGGCCGGGTGGGTGATCGGTTCTGGGGTAGCAACGGCAAGCGCGGGCAGTGCAAGTGACCTGTCTCAAGACATGACAGGGACTTTGATTGGTGGCTACACATACGTGCTGACATTCACAGCTACAGTAAGTGCCGGCAGCTTTGTATTTCGGGTTGTGTCTGACCCTTCCGGCACACCAACAGATATTTCAATGGGCGAGGCTGTCACCAAGTCCGCGACCTATACGCGCCGGTTTACTGCTCCAGCCGCGCCGACGTTAATCAAATTTGCCAAGGACGCGGCTTTTGCAGGAACACTTGATGACGTGTCGATCAAGGTGGTTTCAACCGCATACCGACTGCAAGACGCGCCACCTTATGCAATTGACATGCTGGTTGATCCGCAAGACAGGGTTGTGTTGTTCGGAACCGTCGAATACGGAGCCGGCCAATATAATTCGATGCACATTCGCTGGTCTGACGTTGGCAACAACCGGACGTGGGATCCATCAAGCACAAATGGGGCTGGCTTTGAGACGTTAAGAGACGGGTCGGAAATTCGTGGGGCAATTTCCCTCAAGAACGAGAATTTGATCTGGACAGATGTTGCGCTTTATTACATGCGCCGGAATTCGTCCGGGTATAGTGTCAGGCCAATTTCCGGGGCTGGCGGATTGATTGCCAAGCGTGCGCGCGCTGAACTTGATGGCACGGTGTTTTGGTGGGGCACAGACCAGAATTTTCACATTTACCAAGCTGGAAACCCGCAAATAATTGGGTGTTCACTGCGCCGTGATGTAATGGACAATCTGTCGATCAATCAGCAGGCTAAAATCGAATGTGGGATCAATCCAGCATATTCTGAGGTCTATTGGCTTTACCCGGATGCCAGAGATGGCGCAGGTATTGAGTGTTCAAGGGCCGTGGTTTATAACTGGTCGTCACAGTGCTGGTACACACACCAAATGGCACGAACTGAGTGGATAAAACCTGGTGTTTTCGCAAGCCCGCTCGGGTTTGGTACTGACGGCATTATCTATAACCACGAGTATGGCAGCACATTTAACGGATCGGCGCTTTCGTGGCTTATGGAGACTGGCGGGTATGAGCTTGGATCGGGCGATGTTTTGTGGACAATCCAGAATTTAATTCCAGACTTTGAAGAGCAGGCCGGAGCTATTTCAATAAAGGTCAGTGCCCGGAACTGGGCACAAGACCCGTGGACCGTCAAGGCAACCATAACGAGTGCCGTTGGGCAGCGTGATAACTGGATGCGGGTTGTTGCGCGCCAAATGAAATTCAGGTTTTCTGGCAACTCAGCCCCGGCATTTGCCAGGTTTGGAGATATTAAAATGCTCGGTGCATCAACTGGATCAAGGAAATAAAATGGGCTTTTTCAGCACTGAAAATACAACCGGCACAAAATACTCGCCAAAGGTTGATAAAATACAAAACCGGCTGACCAATGCCGCGCTTTTGGGCACCAGGGCATGGTTTAATGACCCGACTTATCAAGTCGCAGGAATGAACGACTGGCAGAATAATTATGGTGCTGGTTTGCAAGACATGTTCGCACAAAATCAAGGTGGATCGTTATCCGGCCAGATTGCAGGTCTTGCTGGCCAAGGTGGATCGTTATCCGGCCAAATAGCTGGCATATTCGGGCGTGGGAATGATGCCCTGAATTACTCAAATGTCGGACTAAATGATATCAACAAATTCGCAAATCCGCTTGCTGATATGCTCAATAAGCGCGGAAGCAATCAAATCCAGCAAGGATATGATGGTGCGCTTACAAATATTGCAAATTCAGAGGCAGGTGCGTCTGCCTTCGCCGGATCGGGTTCAGCGGGTGCGCTAAGACGCTCAGAGGCAGACAAAAGCTCGATTAACGCCTTGAAGGACATGAGCCTAGCCAATGAGGCCAGTGCCTTCCAGTATGGCGCTGGGTTGGCCGGGTCAAATGCAGACAGGACAATCAATTCCATTTTCAACAGCGCCAATCTTGATCTCAACGCATTGAACGCTGCGGATCAATCGAGACTGCAGGGCTTGGGCTTTGACCTGAGTTCTCTAAGCGCTGCGGATCAATCAAGACTTGCTTCTCAGGGGTTCGATTTGCAGGCACTTGGCTTAATGGGTGCATTTGGTGATAAGGTTCAAAATCAGGATCAACGAGAGCTTGATGCGCCGCGCATCCAGGCCATGCAGCTTTTGGGCCTTATTCCCGGCATTCAGGGGGACCAGACCACCACCGATAGTCCAAGTGTTATTGATACAATCGGCACGCTTTTAGGCTCCTTCCTTTAGACTCCATCGTACAGGATCAGCACATGCACTTTTTTGGAGATAATAATCTGTCGTTCAGCGACAAGATTGGTTTGTCCGTTCAAAATCTGGCAAACTTTGATCAGGGCGGCATAAATGTTCCGCAGGCCGTCGCGCAGCTTCAGCAATACAAGCAGCAGCAGCAACAGCAAACGATTGCTGGTAATCAGCGTCTGTCAGCACAGGATTGGCTCCAAACGAACGCTCCTGAAATGTTGCCAAGCTTGGCAGCGGGTGGAGACCCGATCAGTTTGGTTAATGAAGCCAGAAAATCCCAAGCCGAGCAGGCAAGATTGCAGCAGCAGAAAACGACTGATGCACTCAGGCGTGATTTCAATAGCCAATTCATTACAAACCCTGCTGCTAAGCAGTTATATAGAAACGGCACACTGGATTTTAATGGATCGCGGAATTACGGGCAACAGTCGGATCGTAATATTCTCAAGGGGGCCGATGGGTTCCAGTATTATCAGGATACCGGCGAGCGTGTTTTGCCCAATGTCCAGACGCAGCCCGGAACTACACCGCTATTGCCGGGCCAAAGGGCATTGTACGGGATTCTGCCGGACGATCCGAATGCTTACCAGATTACTGATGGCAAGGTCAGTAGTATTGGTGGTAGTGGGGTGAATGTCACCACAAACGTTAACACTCCGGGCGAGAAACTCACCGAAGGCCAAAAATCAACAGACCGGGTGTATGGGGCATCTTATGTCGATTGGCGTGCAAGCGGCGGATTTGCTGACGTTGAAAAGCAAATCTTGCAACTAGATGATGCAATGGCCAGACTGAGAGCAAATGATAGTGTTTCAGGACCTGTTGTTGGTTCTGTTCCTGACATGATTGGGAAATTTACCAACCCAGAAGCTATTGCAGTCAGGGAGCAAGTGGAAGAGGTTGTCCAGCGAAATTTGAGACTGATTTTGGGGGCGCAGTTTACCCAGAGAGAAGGTGAGCGGCTGATTGCCCGTGCATTTAACCCGAATTTACAAGAACCAGAGAATATTATTCGAGTGCAGCGTCTTATTGACCAAATGAAATCTGCCGCAGCGTCACAGGAAAGCGCAGCAAGATATTGGGAGCAGAATGGTACTTTAGTTGGGTGGGATGGAGTCCTCCCGTCAACGGCTGACTTTGAAAAAGCGATTGATGGTGCGCCAACATCACCACAATCAGGTGGTGGCGTCACCTCAACCGGAATTTCATGGAGCGTCGAGTAATGGCAACCCTGACAATCGGCGGACAACGCATACCAGTTGATGATGCCTTCTTGGACCTGGCTCCTGAGCAGCAACAGGCAACCGTTAACGAAATTGCGTCACAGCTTGGCATGCAGCCACAGCCACAGACACAACCACAGACACAGCAGCAACCGACAAACACATTTGTTGATAAGCTCGGAACATATGTCCGGGGTGTTACGGAAGGCATTCCGATCGCTGGCCCACTTGCACAGCGGGCAACTGATTTTGTGGCGACTAATGTTGAAGGCTTGTTTACCGGCCAAAACCCACAGGACATTCAGGCAGCACGTGAAGAAAGGCGGGCGGCACAGGATGCGGCCAACCCGGCCCAGAAAATAGGGGGGAACCTGCTTGGGGGGCTGGCGAGCATGGGGGGAGTTGGCATGACGCCAATTGGTGCGAATGCGCTTGGCATGACAGGGCCTTGGTGGCAGCGTATAGCTAACTCAGCTCTTTCTGGCGCCGGTATTGCTGGCGGCGATGAACTGGCACGAGGCACGCCACCAAGTGAAATCGCAGGGGACATGGCTATTGGGGGCGTGGTCTCTGGAGCAATACCACTGGCAGGTATGGGAATAAGGGCGGCGGGCAAGACTGTTGCAAACGTCCTTCGTCCTCTTGCGACTTCAACAATACCGCCGGAGCAAGAAGCGGCTCGGCGGATTGCAATGGAGATGATTACGGATAGGAAAAACACAGCGGTTCCTGTACTTAATTCCGCAGACGAAGCAGTCGCAAAAATCAACAACCAACCCCTTATGAATATTGACCGGGGAGGAGAAAATGTTAGGTCTTTGGCGCGGGCTTCCGTTAATGTTTCGCCTGACGCAAAGGCAATAATCAACAAAACCGCCGACGATAGATTTGTAACTCAAAGCGACCGTGTTCAGGAAATGTTGCGCCGGGTAACGGGGGGCGATGTTGATGCAAATATGTTGTCCCGCATAAAGATTGACCAAAGTGCAAAACAGTCCGTTAGCCCAGAGTACAGGCGCGTTTTCAACCTGCCAAAATCTCAAATGGTGTGGACGCCTGAATTGTCCGCCATGCTCGAAAGGCCGTCCATACAGAAGGCGATTGGCGAGGTC
>VAPH01025161.1_pt1 | contig 20936 bp, 20 predicted proteins | sample 3393861 | NCBI WGS metagenome assembly VAPH01 (sample SAMN08290439, study PRJNA428436) | hydrothermal vent metagenome | isolation source: Deep-sea hydrothermal vent chimney | place: Atlantic Ocean: South-mid Altantic Ridge | reverse complement strand
CCGGCCTGCGATACCTTGCACAAAACAATTATCCCGCTTCCTGAAACAAAACAACAACTTGACCGTTTTGATATTGTCCAGCTGGACATCTGGTCTAACGCACCTGTCACGACACCTGCCGGTAAAAAACTAACGGCAAAAAAGTGGGCAAAAGAACTGGCTATAAACTACGCGCCAACAATTGTTTGTTTTAACGATGGCAAGGAAGCAGTACGAATGGAGGCATTTCTAAAATCTTTTCATGTCCAGTCTATCCTGGATTATTGTGCGTCCCGGGCATATATCAAACAGCCCAATATGCAACGATACATAGAACGTCGCGCGCAAAAAATCCTCGACCAGGGCAAAAAAGTAGATCTCTGGACTAAATAAAGTATTTAGAACGCTGCTTGTATGCCAATCGAGATCAAACGAGGCAATTGGTAAACAGGGTCCCGCACTGAATAGTCGTTGTTATAAGAGTAGTCTGCAACATTTTTCTGGTTATACACGTTTATGATTTCCAGATAGGTATTCAACTTCCAGGTATTATAGATAAAGTCGCGGTCCAGCCGTAAATCCAGTTTATGGTATGCGGGTAATCTACTGGAATTAAGATCACCATAAATTGGCAGGTACTGGTCTGTGGTTAATGGACGGAGCGTGGATCCTACGACAGGTGTATAAGGGGAACCGCTGTGGTAAAGCCACTTGGCACCAAAAGTCCATTGACTGGTTATTTTGTAATTTCCAACTAATTTAAGATTGTAGGGCTGATCAACACTTGCTGGAAAAATTTCACCAGTTTCCTGATTTTCCCGTTCAGAGCGAGACCAGGTAAAAGATGCCCAACCATTAAAACGCTCCGTTAAATCTTTTTTTAGAAAAAAATCTACACCATAGGCCCTGCCCTCACCACCGTTGTTATAATTCACGACCGGATCGGCAATAACGAGCTTGTCGAGATTCTTGTAAAACCCTTCCACTTTCCATTGCCAGTCAGCTTTTTTCTCCTGCCCAAGCCCAAGCACATAATGTTCTGCCGACAGGTTTGACAGGTCTGGATTGCCAAATTGGTCGAGCACCTGAACGCCATCAGGAAACTGGTGATATTTTCCCCAACCTGCCGTTGCCATCATGTTTTCCCAGAATTTCCATTCCAGGCCCAGTCTCGGTTCGGTGAATACTTCTTCCAGGTATGTGTCGTAGCTGCCACGCACGCCCAGAATTCCTGTTACCGCTTCAGTAACTCTCCACCTGTCTTTTGCATAAATATTGTAAAAATCTACGTTTACTGTGTCCTCATTGCTAACTCTTTGTGCGGATGTAAAATCACAACTGGGATCAAATTCCGTGCATTTGGGGTCCTTGAAATCGAGGTTTAATTTTACCGCTGTGCGAGTGTAGTCCACGCCTAAAAGCAATCGATGATTATCAGTTGCCTCTATAGACAATGCATCACGCAGATAATAACTGTTAAAAATTGCTTCGCTAGTGCCAACAGCACCGGCTTTTTGGTCGAATGTTGAATATGAGTGACCAATTGCCAGTTTATTATTATTTTCAGTGCTTAAACGTTGCGACCACACGATGGCCTGAGAATCGTACCTGGTGGTCATACTATTGGTGCCAGCAAAATCCGGATCTTTTTCTGCGTCTTCTGCCGTATCCGGAATAAAAAATTTAAACTCGTCTTTTGCACCATTTAACTGTAAGGAAATTTTGCTTCTGGAATTTGGCCGCCATAAATATTTGCCCTGGTAATCACTGAAGGCGGGAAAGCGTGTATATTCGGTACCACCGTCCCCTAGCTGGCCTGTTTTTGGTAAAATTAAATCATAATAACTGCGTCTTGCCGCCAGGTAGAACGACTGATTTTTTGCGGTTGGCCCTTCAATAAGAATGTCAGAAAGAAAAAGATTAGTATTTATCTTAACACCCAGCCTGTCGTTTCTTGGGTCACGTAGTTTCACATCAATAACGCCACCCAACACGTCTCCGTATTCTGCGCCGTAAGCCGAGGCATATAGATTAAGATCCTCTATCAGGTCTGCATTAAATACACTAACTGCACCGCCAAAGTGAAACAAATAATCAACAGGTATAAAGTCTGCATAGTATTGATTATCCCCGGGCGAGCTGCCCCTGATTGCCGGCGAGGCGCTGCCATCATTAGTGACTGTAATGCCTGGCAACGTCTGCAGACCTCGAAGTGGATCACCTCCGGTGCCGGCAACGGCCTCCAGTTCTTTACCAGTAACGGAAATCTTGGCAACTTTATCGGGATTTCTGTCTGCATAAACCAGCACGTCTGACAACATGGCTGCGGACTCGAGGTATATTCTCTTTAGTTTAATTGGTTTGTTATCAGCGGGCATCACCGTAAAGTCACGTGATTTAAGATAACCCAGGGAAAAAGCATTAAGTGTAAAAAAATTTTCTTTTACTACTGTAAATACAAAACGCCCTTTAACGTCTGTAGTGGTAAATATTATTTTTTTGCCCTTTAAGGCAACCTGGACATTTTCCAGGGGCCTGCGCGTTCCTTTCTCCCAGACTACACCGCTTATCGTAATATCAGGTTGAACCTGTTTTGATTTTTCCCCCTGATCTTTTATTATCATTCCAGCCTGTTCATTTTCTGTTTCTTCCGGCTGTATTTTTTCCGCAACTTCTGGCTGAACCTTTTCAGTTGCTTCTTGCTGATTAATTCCTGTCTCACCCGATTGATTCACTTCAGATGCCATCGTGAAAATCGGTAGCAGCAATAAAAAACCAGCGAGTAATCGTAATTTGATCATTTAAAGCTATCGTAAATTAAATCGAAAAGGGATTTGTAAACGAACGACGACCGGCTTGCCATCGACATAACCCGGGACAAAACTACTCTTTTTGATTGAATTTCGTACTGCCAGATCGAATTCAGTGCCACCACTTTTGATGATACTGACATCAAGAATACGACCCCTGGTATCAACAACGATCTCGGCAATCACCAGCGCTTCTTTGCCTGCATTTCGTTCATCCTCAGGATAAGAAGGCACGATTCGATTCAGGAATTGTGGCATTCGCGTAACTTCAGACAAAGGAACTATATCCGGTAAAGACTCATTTTCAATAACAGTTTCATCAGATTTGCTTTCTGGTTGTGAATTAGCTTGTTCCGCTTCTTTGACCGGTATATTTTTCTCGATAATTTTATTAATTTTTTTTCGAATAATAGACTCTTTTTTAACCTGTTTTGTTAAACCGGGTAAATATTTTATTTGTATGGCAGAACTGTAAGTCACTCGTTTTGTGCCATATTGCATGACAGTTGCAAATACCAAAAGTAAAATATTAAATAAAACAGAGTAAAATGCAGCGGTGTAAATATTCTTTTGTTCAGGTGTCAGGCTAGTCATCCTGTTTAACGCCAACAGCAATAGAACTTACGCCGGTTTTTCTTGTAAGGTCCAGGAACTGAATTAACGCATTGGTTGGTGCGGCTTTGTCTATATGGACAATGACGGTTACTTTTTTCTTTTGCTGGACAGCAGTTGACAATATTTTTTCAGCCCCTGTCCTGGAAATTTTTTTCCCGGCATAGTAAATATCCTGTTCTTTTGATATTGCGAAAATTAATTTATCTTTTGTAACTGGTTCCGCTGTATCAGCTGCAGGTTTGTCAATTTCAATACCGAGATCGTCGGGGAAGGTCGTTGCCACCATAAAAAATATCAGCAACAAAAACACGACGTCAATCATGGGCGCCAACTGGAGCAAGGGGGGCTTTCTTTTTTGCTCCAGGTAAAACATTTATCTAGTCACGCGCACCTTTTTTATGCAGTAAATGTGTTGTGAATTCGTCGAGTTGGCGAACGATTTTATCTGCCTTTTCGGCAATCTCATTGTGCAGGTAAAACATGGGTATTGATGCCAGCAGGCCAACTTCTGTTGTTATTAACGCTTGTGATATGCCTTCCGCCATCAGGTTAGGATTGCCGGTACCGTGTAATGCAATGGCATCAAATGCCGAAATCATACCCACTACTGTGCCGAGCAGTCCCAGCATTGGTAACAAGGTAGCAATGACTGAAATTGTATTTAACCTTTTCTCAACAAATGCCTGTTCTTGCCGGAATACATTTCTGACTTTTTCTACCTGTTCATTATTTTGAGAATTTTCTGTGGCAGAAATTATTTTAATAATATTATTAACGCTAGTGTTTTCAATATCGTCGCCAGAAATTGTTTTGTCGTCTTCCATACCGGCCAGGGCCGACAAAAGTGAAACTTGTTGTTGTTTATAGGATTGCCATCTTTCTATGATGAGAATAAAACCATACAACGAAAAAATGACGATTGGCCACATGACCAAACCACCGCGGGTAAAAGTTGATATGACGGCGTTAATAAATTCCATTTCTTTAATCGTTTTTATTTTTCGTTAATTTGAAATTACTCGCTCATATTGTCCAGAATGGCTTTTTTAACTTCTGCCAAATCGGCTTTTATTTTAACAACAGGCGCGGTGCTTTGTTTAATCGCGGTTTCAGGATCTTTTAAACCGTGGCCCGTAAGCGTGCAAACAATTTTTTTGCCTTCAGGAATTTTACCCGATTTTAAATCATTAATGAGACCCGCTAATGAAGTCGCCGAAGCGGGCTCACAAAAAATACCTTCATTTTCTGTTAATAATTTTTGAGTTGTGAGAATCTCATCATCACTGCATTTATCAAACCAGCCTTTTGATTCTTTTTGCACGGTCCACGCCTTGTCCCAGGACTGTGGATGACCAATGCGAATCGCAGTTGCAACTGTGTCGGGGTTATCAACCATTTCACCTTTGATGAATGGCGCAGAACCTGCGGCCTGGTAACCAACCATGACGGGTCGATTATTGATAATGCCATTTTCTGCGTATTCTTTATAACCCATCCAGTGGGCCGTAATGTTGCCGGCGTTACCAACGGGCAAACAATGATAATCGGGGGCAGCGCCCAGCTCCTCGGTAATTTCAAATGCCGCCGTTTTCTGTCCCTGGATTCGGTAAGGGTTAATTGAGTTCACAATGGTAACTGGTGCCTGTGCTGCCACTTCTTTAACCAATCGCATACCGTCGTCAAAGTTGCCCTGGATCTGGATCACCACGGAGCCATGCATCATGGCCTGGGCCAGTTTGCCCTGGGCAATTTTACCCTCCGGGATTAACACAAAAGCAGTTATGCCAGCACGGGCCGCATAGGCCGCCGCCGAGGCAGAGGTATTGCCAGTTGAGGCACAAATAATGGCCTTGCTCCCTTCTTCCACGGCTTTGGTAACTGCCAGGGTCATACCCCTGTCTTTGAATGAACCGGTTGGGTTCAAGCCTTCATATTTGACGTAGATATCGACATCCTTGCCAATAAGCCGGGGAATATTATTTAAACGTATCAGTGGTGTATTGCCCTCGCCCAAACTAATAATACGTGTATCGTCATGTACCGGCAGGCGATCACGATAGTTTTCAATTAATCCGGTATATCGATTTCGAAACGGCATGTTAATCCCACTCTTTATTCAATTGTTCAATTCTAATACGCATTACATCACCTTTAATAGTTGCAAGCGCTTCAATTTCTGTGATGGCTGCATTCATATTTTTTTCTTTTATCCTATGGGTCAGGATAATCACGGACGCGGTATCACCAGATTTTTTTTCTGATGCTTTTGGAGAAATTGCTGACTCTTTTTGCAACATAGCTTCTATGCTGATGTTTCTTGCACTCAGGATGCGTGTGACATCTGCCATCACGCCAGGTTTATCAATCACCTGCATACGCAGATAATACGAGGTTTCAACGTCTTCCATTTTCAGAATTGGCAAGTCAGACAATGCATCAGGCTGAAAAGCGAGATGCGGCACCCTGTTGTTGGGGTCCGTTGTTAACGTGCGAACCACGTCAACTATATCGGCAACAACCGCAGATGCCGTAGGTTCTGCACCAGCACCCGCACCATAATAAAGCGTGGGTCCGACTGCATCACCTTTTACCAGTACCGCGTTCATGACACCATCAACATTGGCAATTAAGCGGCGCTCAGGCACCAGGGTAGGATGGACACGCAGTTCCACGCCCTGCTCCGTCCTGCGGGCTATACCCAAATGTTTGATACGATAACCAAATGCCTGGGCATACTCGACATCGCTTTCAGTTATTTTTGAGATGCCTTCCATGTAGGCTTTATCAAACTGGAGCGGGATGCCAAAAGCAATGGCAGCAAGTATCGTCAGCTTATGGGCTGCATCAACCCCTTCAACATCAAAAGTAGGGTCGGCTTCCGCGTAACCAAGTTTTTGTGCTTCTGCCAGCACATCCGAAAAATCACGGCCAGCATCGCGCATCTCGGTCAGGATATAATTTCCGGTACCATTAATAATGCCCGCAAGCCACTCGATGCTGTTTCCTGACAGGCCCTCCCTGATTGCTTTTATGATTGGTATACCACCAGCAACCGCGGCTTCAAATGCAACCATTACGCCTTTATTTTGTGCGGCCTGAAATATTTCATTACCGTGGACCGCAATCAACGCTTTGTTGGCGGTGACCACGTGTTTGCCATTTTCTATCGCCTTGAGTACCAGCTCTTTAGCCAGGTCGTAACCACCGATTAATTCGATGACCACATCTATTTCAGGATTATTGACGATCGCAAACGGGTCCTGGGTGATCTTTATATCTTTGGTTGGGCACGCCCGTTCTTTTTTTAGATCCCTGGCCGATGCCTGGACAACCTTGATTTCCCTGCCCGCACGTCTTGCAATCTCTTTGCCATTGCGCGACAAAACGTTAACAGTACCACTGCCAACTGTGCCGAGCCCTAAAATTCCTATTCTAACTGGTTTCAATGGTTACCCCAAAATCATCGATGTTTTTTTCTTAGACAAGATTAACAAGATTCACTGGATTAAATCTTATTCCTAAATCCAATTTATAAAGTTAAGCCATCCTGTTAATCCCGACAATCCTGTCTATATTTTCTTACCTTCTCAAAATATGCCGAATTGAACGAATTGCCTGTCTTGTTCGGTGTTCATTTTCAATTAAACTAAAACGCACGTGATCATCACCATATTCACCGAAACCTATGCCGGGAGAGACCGCAACGTTTGCTTCTTTTAATAACAATTTAGAAAACTCCAGGGAACCCATCTTGCGGTATCGCTCCGGTATTTTCGCCCAGACAAACATTGTCGCCCTGGGTTTTTCCACTGCCCAGCCAGCTGAAAATAAACCGTTACATAATACATCACGTCGCGACTGGTATGTCTGGCATATTTCCGTCACACACTCCTGGGGACCATCCAGCGCCAGGATCGAGGCGACCTGAATTGGGGTAAATGTCCCGTAATCCAGGTATGACTTAATACGTGCCAGTGATGAGACCAGGTGCTGATTGCCACACATAAAGCCAACCCGCCATCCGGGCATATTATAACTTTTCGACAGGCTAAAAAACTCGACGGCGGTATCTTTGGCTCCTTTAACTTGCAGGATCGAGGGCGCCTGGTAACCGTCGAATACAATATCCGCGTAGGCAAGGTCATGGATCACCCAGATTTTGTGTTCCCTGGCGATCTCGATGATTTTCTCAAAAAATTCCAGGTTGACACATTGGGTGGTTGGATTCGCCGGAAAATTAAATACCATAATCTTGGGGCGGGGCCAGGAATCTTTAATGGCCTTTTGCAGCTCCTCGAAAAAATCCTTCCCCTGGATTAATGGTACGTGGCGTATATCGGCACCCGCAATAACAAACCCATACGGATGGATCGGGTAAGAAGGATTGGGCACAAGCACGACATCACCGGTCTCGACGGTTGCCAATGCCAGGTGGGCCAGGCCTTCTTTCGAGCCAATGGTGACAATCGCCTCAGTTTCCATATCCAGGTCGACATCGTAGCGACGCTTATACCAGTTACAAATAGCCTTGCGTAGACGCGGTATGCCCCGGGACATGGAATAACGGTGGGTGCCCTCCCGTTGTGCAACTTCACAGAGCTTATCGACAATATGTTTAGGAGTCGGTTGATCCGGGTTACCCATACCAAAATCAATGATGTCATCACCACGATGACGTGCTTCCGCCTTCAATTCATTGACGATGTTAAAGACGTAAGGTGGGAGCCGCTTAATGCGCGGAAAATCTTCCATTGTTATTTTGGTATCCAGGACAGCAACAAGGCATCTTCAGGTAAATAAATCGAAAAAAAGCTATAACAAGTAAGGTCTTAAAACTGCGTGAAAGATAGCTGTTACAATCAATTTATGCAATCCTCATCCTTTAGCAGCAAAGAGATTATCAGAAAATGCAGCTTGATCTGGACACCATTCGCGCGAACGAATACCTGATCAGGGCTTATGGCCCCGACGAGATTATGGTCAAGGACGCCACATACAATCACAGCATTGTGGTCTGCATTGATCAAGCGCCAAGGCCTTGGCAGCTAACCACACCGAACACGATTTCCAGTAGTGATATAGCGGCCTTACTACAGATCGTTACGCCAGAAATTGTTCTAATCGGTACCGGTACCCGTCACAGCTTTCCCCCGGCGGCGGCCCTGGTGCCGTTGCTTGAGGCAAAAATAGGTTATGAGATTATGGACACCGCAGCAGCTTGCCGAACTTATAACGTCCTGGCCAGCGAAGGTCGACGGGTGGTGGCCGGCCTGATATTAACGGTTTAACAGGGGTAAGTGTTTTTAGAACTGAGTCTTAAAACAAGGTATCAAAATAAGGTATCCATGGTGTAACCAGATTTCTCCAGGATAATACGTAATCGCTTCAGGGCTTCCACCTGGATTTGTCGTCCCCTTTCACGGGTCACGCCAATATCGGCCCCTACCTCTTCGAGGGTAGATATTTCCCTGCCCCTGAGACCAAAGCGACGTTCTACCACTTCCCGCTGTTTATCATTCAGCTCGTTTAACCATTCGCCAATCTGGACCTGCATGTCCTCGCTCTGGAGAAGTTTTTCAGGTGATACCACGCTTTCATCAGGAATGGCGTCCAGTAAAGATCGATCGGGGTCACTATCCATGGGGGCATCAACAGAGGTGACACGCTCATTCAGGCCCATCATTTTTTTGACATCAGCAATGGGTTTATCGAGCAAGTTCGCCACGTCTTCAGGAGAGGGTTCGTGATCGAGTTTTTGTGCCAGGTGGCGAGCAGCGCGTTGATAGATATTAATTTCTTTAAGGATGTGAACTGGCAACCGGATGGTGCGTGTCTGGTTCATAATGCCGCGTTCAATGGTTTGTCGAATCCACCAGGTTGCGTAGGTCGAGAAACGAAATCCGCGCTCAGGATCGAATTTTTCAACAGCACGAATTAAGCCAAGATTCCCTTCTTCAATCAGATCCAGCAGTGCCAGCCCCCGGTTCATGTAACGACGGGCTATTTTGACAACCAGGCGCAGGTTGCTTTCAATCATGCGCTTCCTGCCCGCTTCTTCACCCTTTTGCGCCTTTCGCGCGTAGTACACTTCTTCCTCGGCGGTTAACAGGGGTGAAAACCCAATTTCTTTTAAGTAAAGACGGGTGGCATCGACCTGGGGTTCGGCCCTGCTACTTTTCTTTGGTGCCGGTTTTTCATCGGCTTTTGCGTCTGATTTATCTGACGTTTTTTTATCAACTTTTTTACCAGTTGTTTTATCAGCTGTTTTATCAACCGTCGCTGTCTCATTCTCTTCCATAGACTCACTTTCTTTTTGGTTTTTTTTGGAGCGTTTGGGCATAGCTAGCGCCTTCGAAGATATTTTTCAGGGTCGACCGGACGTCCCCGGTATCGAATTTCAAAATGAAGTTTCACTGTATTTGTCCCTGTATTTCCCATAGTTGCTATTTGCTGACCCTTTTTTATCACATCCCCTTCTTTAACGATAATTCTATCACAATGCGCATAGGCGCTAAGAAATTCTTCGTTATGTTTAATGATGACCAAATTACCATACCCTCGCAACCCGCTACCCTGGTAAACCACTTTGCCAGCGGCGGCGGCATATATTGGCTGTCCCTTTTTACCCGATATTTCCAGCCCTTTATTTCTGCTCTGACCAAATCGGCGGGTGATTTTGCCTTTAGCAGGCCAACCCCAGCTTTTAACACTACTGCGGACAACGGTCTTGCGGCTGCTTGTTTTTTTCGAATTTCGACCTGATTTATGCTTTGTTTTTGCGCTTCTTGTTTTGCCAGAACGGCTTGATGGCTCGCTAATGCGTACTTTTTGCCCCGGTTTAATCGTATAGGGCGGATTGATATTGTTCCATGCCGCTAGCTTTTTCACGCTCACGCCAGCAGTACGCGCCAAACTGTATATCGTATCACCAGCCACAACCTTGTGATAACTGGCATAACTTTTTGCTTTCGACCTCTCTCTGGAAACGTTTTTGGCGCCCGATTTTATTTTCAGGCGTTGACCTGGGCGAATAAGATAAGGCGAGCGAATATTATTCCACTTGGCAACCGTCCTGTAATCCTGACCAATTTCCCAGGCGATGCTGTAGAGCGTATCACCGGCTACAACGGTCCGGTAAGGCTTGACTGGGTCGCGTAAACGACGACTTTGATCGTCAACGGGCGCCAGCCCACTGGTGCTTGCGCAAGCCGAAATAACCAAATAAACACAAGTGATGCAAAATAAGCGCATTCGTTTGGGATTACCGATACTCAATCCCCTTTATTCAGTAATGGCACAAAACTGACTTTAGCCAGGTGCTTGCAATCAAACCCATGCTCAGTTCGAGTGTATTGCAACAAGTCCTGATCGCCTGCTTTACCAATCGGAATGACCAGGGAGGCGCCCGGGCTTAACTGGACGAGCAAATCAGCTGGCACTTTCGTGGCCGCCGCTGTCACAATAATTGCATCAAACAAGCCTTGTTCTGGCCAACCTACTGTTGACCCTGCCAGTTTAAAACGAATATTTTGATAACCGAGTTTACGTAAACGTTGGCGGGCGTCTCGAAACAGGGGCTCGATTAATTCAACCGTATAAACTTCCTTGACTAAAGCTGCCAGAACAGCTGCCTGGTAACCACAACCGGTGCCTACCTCGAGGACGCGCTCGGGTGCGCCACTCGCAAGCAACACCTCTGTCATTAACGCCACAATATACGGCTGGGAAATGGTTTGTCCGTACCTGATGGGTAACGCCGTATCTTCATAGGCGCGACTGGCTAGCGCTTCATCAACAAATAAATGACGCGGGATATGCTCTATTGCCGAAAGTACACTGGCATTGGAAATGCCCTGTTCCTTGAGACGCTTTATTAACCGTGAACGAGTACGTGCTGATGTCATGCCAATACCAGCTGTTTCAACGTTCATTTATATATTCTCTAGCCAGCCAGCCACGTTCTCAAGGGCCTGGTAACTTGTTAGATCAGTGTGAATAGGTGTAATCGAGACAAACCCATTGCGGACTGCATGAAAATCGGTACCGACGCCGGCATCATCTTCAGCGCCAGGTGGCCCGACCCAGTAGACAGGTCGACCCAGTGGGTCCTGTGATTTAATAATAGGTTCTGCCTTATGGCGATGGCCCAGGCGCGTCGCCTGCATGCCCGCAAGTTCGTCCATTGCCAGATTTGGCACATTGACGTTGAGGATGGTGTCTGACGGCAGGGGCTGCTCATGCAAGTGTTTAACAATCTTAACGGCCACCTCGGCCGCGGTATCAAAGTGGGTCGCATCATGACCCACCAGTGACAGGGCAATTGCCGGCAGGCCCAGGAAACGCCCCTCCATGGCTGCAGCCACCGTGCCTGAGTAGAGGATATCGTCACCCAGGTTAGCGCCATGGTTAATGCCTGAAATAACCATGTCGGGCTCCTTTTCCATGAGGCCAGTGATCGCCAAATGCACGCAATCCGTGGGTGTGCCATCAACATAATAAAAACCGTTGGCTGCCTGCCGGGACCGTAAAGGCCGGGATAAAGTGAGGGAATTACTGGCACCACTGCGATCCCGCTCCGGCGCCACGACAGTGACTTGTTTATCCACCTGGAATTTGGCGGCCAGGGTCGCCAGGCCCTGAGCCTGGTAACCGTCATCATTACTCAAAAGAATGTGCATAGGACTAAGAAGATATAAAAATTATTGCCAACATACCATGGTTCCATGGTTAGGGACGTACTGGAGATTTAAACAAGCAGGAAAGATGTTGATTGAGGCGAGAGGGTGAAGCACCGCCGTATGGTGCTCAATGACCATTGCACAAGGCAAGGATTGTTCCCGACAATCCTATTGCATTCCCGCCATCCCTGGCGGTCAGACGTGCTGGTGCCGCGAAGTCCATGGAAGGGCGAGAGCGGCCATTCGCAGGTGGCTGAACGCCCGGAGGGCCGGTAATCCGACCGCCCCACATTCAAGAAATAGCTGCCACAGGCAGGTATAGGTACAAAATGGTCGGGGCGAGAGGATTCGAACCTCCGACCACCGGCACCCCATGCCGGTACGCTACCAGACTGCGCTACGCCCCGAATAAAACTGTTAGTCCAGCCCGGGCCATCGACCCGGGTTCCGCCGCATCATACCCAAGTAAGGCATCCGGGAGAAATGTTTTTACGGTTTCTGCAGGCCTTTGAAGCGAAAAACAGGAATAAGAAAAAATCTGGCGAAACAAGAAAGGGAAATATCTATGCTATCAAATAAGACGTAGGGGGTTAAGGACGATCGAGGATAGTCAAAACTTCTTCCAAATCAGTAATCAGGGAACGAATTGTTTCGGCAGTTGAGGCCATCTCAGGATTATCAACCATGAGTTGGTTGCGCGCACCGCTAATGGTAAAACCGTCGAGATACAGTAATTGCCGTATTTGGCGAATCAGCAGCACATCATGACGTTGGTAGTAACGACGGTTGCCTCTTCTTTTGACTGGTTTCAGCTGCGGGAATTCCTGCTCCCAGTAGCGTAATACATGGGGCTTAACCGCACATAATTCACTTACTTCACCAATGGTGAAATAACGCTTGCTCGGGATTTGCGGCAGCTCTAAATTATCACCTGGATCCAGCATTCAGCTCCGCCTGGTTATTAAAGTCTTCTGATTTTGATTGGGCGTTTTCTTCTACCCGCTCTTTTAATTTATGGCTGGCACGAAACGTAACCACGCGCCGCGCCGAAATAGGTATTTCTTCGCCTGTTTTAGGGTTACGACCAGGCCGCGGGTTCTTGTTTCGCAAGTCAAAATTACCGAAACCTGAAAGTTTCACAGACTCGCCCGCCGACAAGCTGGCGCGAATTTTTTCGAAGAATAATTCTACGAATTCCTTCGCTTCCCTCTTGTTCAGGCCTAGTTCGTTATAGAGGGCCTCGGCCAAATCCGCCTTAGTCAGGGCCATACTGTCGATCCTTATTTTTGGTTATCCCGCAAGTGGGCGTTATCTAAGCTTAGCCCCTAATTCCGCCTCCAGGGCGCCTCGTACACGCGCCATGACGGTTTCTACTTCTTCCTCTTTAAGAGTGCGCGAAGACTCCTGTAACGTCAAGCCCAAAGACAAACTTTTTCTTCCCGAATCAATACCTTCGCCGCGATACTCGTCAAATAGCTCCAAGTGTAGCAGCCATTTCCCCCCTGCCTGACTGATCACATCAAAGACATTTTTAACGGCAAGTTGTTCGTCCACAAGTATGGAAATATCACGCCTAATTGATGGATATTTAGATAATTGACGATATTCAATGGAATTTCGACGGAGAACGGCGGAGATATCTAATTCAAACAAAATAATTGTTGTTTCTAGCGATAATTTCGCGGCAATATCGGGATGTAATTCGCCCAACCAGCCAATATTTGTGCCATTTTTAGTGATTTTAGCCGTTTTCCCTGGGTGTAATGCTGGGTGCATTGCCTGCTCGAACTCAAAGCTGGGCAACTCCCCGGTTTTGCCCAAAATAGCTTCCAGATCCCCTTTCATGTCGAAAAAATCGGCATTCCGGGTTTTTGTGCCCCATTGCTCCTGAAATACGCCACCGGTTATAACACCGGCGATCCTGTTAATTTCCCGAAATTCTTTGCCTTTACGGAAAAAGCAATGGCCAGTTTCAAAAAATCGTAATCGGCTTTGCTGCCTGTTTTGATTATAAATAACTGTCTCCACCAAACCTGGCCAGAGGCTTGTGCGCATGACTGCCAGGGCATCACTAATCGGGTTTTTCAGGACTGCGGCGTTTTCGTCAGGTGCAAAGGCCGCCTGACGCTTGCGATCAATAAAACTGTAGGTAATGACTTCCCGGTAATCACGACCAACCAGGATGTCGGCGAGTAACCGGGCATTTATTTTCTTTTCTGTAATGTTCTCTAGTTTTGCAGACAGCTTAAAGGGTACCGCCGGGATTTTGTCGTAACCGTAAACACGAATAACTTCTTCTATCAGGTCAACATCATGTTTTATGTCAAAACGATAGCTGGGCGCAACAACTGACCAGCCTGACTGACTGCTTGTCACTTTCATGCCCAGGGACTTTAAAATTCTGGTTACCTTAGCAGTGGGGATTTTAATCCCCAGAATACTTTCCAGTTTTTTTTGTTTGAGCGTGACGCGAATAGATTTAGGAAGATTATTTTTAGAGACCTTCTCAATAACGGGCCCTGGCTTGCCGCCAACAATCGCGAGCAGTAACGCTGTGGCACGCTCGATTGCGATTTTTTGCAAGCTAGAATCGACGCCGCGCTCAAAACGATGTGACGAATCAGTGTGCTTGCCCATTAAACGCGCCCTGCCGGCAATTGCATCGGGTGAAAAAAATGCGCTTTCAAGGAAAATATTTTTTGTGTTGTTAGTGACGGCCGAGGCAGAGCCGCCCATTATTCCGGCAATAGCTAATGGACCACGTTTATCTGATATCAGTAATGTACCTGCAGGTATAGCAACTGTTGTTTCATCCAGTAATTTGAGTTTTTGTTTGCCTTTGCTTGTGAGTATTTTGATGCCGCCACTAATTTTATCCAGATCAAAGCCATGCATTGGCTGTCCCAGTTCCAGCATTACGTAATTCGTCACATCAACCACTGGACCGAGACTACGCAAGCCACTGCGCCGTAATTGTTCCTGCATCCATACTGGCGTGTGGGCGTCGGGATTTATATCTTCAATTACTCGGCCTACATACCTGGGGCATAATTTGCCTGCCGTGACAGTTACACCAATTTTTTTCTTGCCTGCAGCAGAAACCCCGGTAATTTTTTTCTGTTTTAATTTTGTATTCGTTAAGGCGTTCATTTCCCTGGCAATGCCGAGCACACTTAAACAATCACCACGATTGGGCGTCAGATCAACTTCAATTACATGATCATCAAGATGCAATGCATCAACAATGTCAACGCCAATTCGTGTTTCCTTATCAAGGATTAACAAACCTTCTGAATTGCTCTCAAACCCAAGCTCTGTTGCGGAACATAACATGCCAAAAGAATCTTCACCGCGGAGCTGTGTTTTTTTAATAATTAATCCGCCAGGTAATTTTGCCCCCACTAGCGCGGTTGGCACCTTAACCCCCTCTTCTGCATTGTTTGCCCCGCAAACAATGGTTAGAGGTTTGGACTTGCCAACATCTACCCGACATACACGCAGGCGATCTGCATTTGGATGGGAAGTTATAGCTATTATTTTTCCAACAACTATTTTTTTAATGTCGGGCTTGATTGACTCAATGTTATCAACTTCCAGGCCAGCAAAAGTTAACGTGTCAGCAATTTCTGATGCCGACAGCTTTGTATTCACGAATTGTTTTAACCAATGTTCGCTAAATTTCATTGCCTGTATTTCACTATATTAATAATTTCATGAGAACTGTTTCAGGAAACGCACATCATTTTCGAAGAACAAGCGCAAGTCATTAATGCCGTAACGCAACATTGCCAGCCTCTCGACGCCAATACCAAAGGCAAAACCATTAAATTTATCAGCATCAGCTTTTTTAAATCCCAGGACATTGGCTAAAACGTTGGGGTGCACCATGCCGCAACCTAAAATCTCCAGCCAGCCAGTGTGACTACAAACTCGGCAGCCACTGCCGTTACACATCACACAGCTAATATCGACTTCTGCAGAAGGTTCGGTAAACGGGAAAAAAGAGGGCCTGAACCTGACCTCCAGGTTTTCTTGCTCAAAAAATTCTCTTAAAAAAGTAATTAACAAGCTTTTTAAATCGGCAAAACTGACGGTATCATCAATCAATAACCCCTCGACCTGGTGGAACATTGGCGTATGAGTTATATCAGAATCACAACGGTAGACCTTGCCCGGTACAATAATTCTTATTGGCGGTTCGTTTTTTTCCATATAACGAACCTGGACTGGCGAGGTATGGGTGCGAAGCAGGTGGCTTGCATCAAAATAAAATGTGTCGTGCATCGCCCGAGCTGGATGGTTGTCGGGAATATTTAATGCTTCAAAATTATAGTAATCACTCTCAATTTCGGGGCCTTTTACAATCTCAAATCCGGCACTGGAAAAAAAGTTTTCCAGCCTTCTTATGGTTCGCGTAACAGGATGGAGACTACCGTTGCCCGCATTTCGGCCGGGCAGTGTTATATCAATTTTTTCTGATGACAGCGACGCATTTCTGGCGACAGTTTCCAGGCCTTGTTTTTTATCCTGAATTTTTTCAGATAATTCTTTTTTTGCTATATTAACCGACTGTCCTGCTTTTGGTCGTAACTCGGGCGGTAAACTTCCCAATGTTTTTAATTGTTCAGTAAGTAGTCCTTTTTTACCTAAAAATTTAACCCGGACTGCTTCGACAGAAGACACATCTTTACATGCTTCAATTTCAGTTAGTGCTGATTGCAGTAATTCAGTGATTTTTGCTTGCAAAGTATTGGCCTTGAATTTATATAATTATTTAAGGAAGCTCTGATCAATATATGTTTGTCATTCCGACCGAAGCGGAGGAATCTTGTATCTTCCTGATACGACTGAAGTTCCATGGGTTGAGATCTCTCCACTGCGGTCGAGATGACAATTGATCAGAGCTTCCTTAACGCTATAGTTTTTACCGGAGTCTTAAGCAAAAAACGGGAAAGGCACGACACCCTTCCCGTTCCAGGATATTACTCAAGGATACTACACACCGCCATCGAATACGGTGCTGACAGTAAACTTAATTAGCGAGTGCGGCTTTGGCCTGTTCTGCCAAAGCAGTAAAGGCTGGCTTGTCATGCACTGCAAGATCAGCCAATACTTTTCGGTCAACCTCGATAGATGAAATTTTCAGACCATTCATCAAGCGACTATAACTGAGCCCTGCTTCCCTGGCGGCAGCATTGATACGAATAATCCACAACGCTCGAAACTGGCGCTTGCGCTGGCGGCGATCACGATAGGCATACTGGCCCGCCTTATCAACTGCTTGCTTGGCAACACGATAAATTCGACTACGGGCACCGCGATAACCCTTGGCTCTTTCAAGTACTTTTTTGTGTCTTGCGTGGGCAACGACGCCTCTTTTTACTCTTGGCATTTTATAACTCCTCTTATGCGTACGGCAGCAAACGACGCACCATCGATACGTCTGCTTTGTCTACCATGTCGCCCGAACGTAAATGACGTTTACGCTTCGTGCCTTTTTTTGTCAGGATGTGTCGCAAATGCGAATGACTGCATTTAAAACCGCCGCCGCTAGTTCGACGAAAACGTTTTGCGGCACCGCGGTTAGTTTTTAACTTTGGCATAACTTACTCCGTACTTGGTTCCTGCTTATCAGGTTCCTGGTTTTCAGTTTTCTGGTTATCAGTTTTCTGGTTATCAGTTTTCTGGTTATCAGTTTTCTGGGCTTCAATTTTTTGAGCTTCAAAACCTGCACTTTCTTTGCCGGCGGCCTTCTTGCCCTCGACACTTTGCTTTTTACTGTCTGTGGCCGGCTGTAACACCATGACCATTTGCCGACCTTCCATTTTAGGAAACTGTTCTACCAGCCCATATGGCTCAAGATCGGCTTGAATACGTTTTAACAACTCAAGCCCAATTTCCTGGTGCGCCATTTCACGACCCCGAAAGCGCATGGTTACCTTGGTCTTGTCTCCATTTTTCAGAAACTTGACCAGATTACGAAGTTTTATCTGGTAATCGCCAATATCCGTGCCGGGCCGAAATTTGATTTCCTTTATATGAATCTGTTTCTGTTTTTTCTTGGCAGCATGTTTTTGCTTGTTTGCCTCATACAAATACTTGCCAAAATCCATAATTCTACAAACAGGTGGTTCGGCGTTTGGTGAAATTTCGACTAGATCCAGGCCAACTTCGCCCGCTCTTTCCAGTGCATCTACTGCGCTAACAATACCTGCTTGTGCGCCTTTTTCATCAATCAGGCGAATTTCTGTGGCCGTGATTAACTCATTCAGACGTGTTTCTTTTTTTGAAGCTATAGTTTCAGTCCTCTTAAATAATTAAACGCCATGGCTCGCGATTTCCTGGATGAGCTTTTCAGCCAAAGATTCCGGGTCAATCGCCCCCTGATCCTCACCCTTGCGCGTGCGCACGGCAACTGTGTTTTCTTCCTGCTCCCGTTTTCCGATGACAAGTTGATACGGAATACGTTGGAGTGTGTGCTCGCGGATTTTAAAGCCGATTTTCTCGTTTCTCAAGTCCGATTCGACCCTGATGCCTTGTTTTTTCAGTATTTTTTCAATTTTTTTCGCATATTCGTTCTGTTCGTCGGTAATTGTCAGAATTACCGCCTGAATTGGCGCCAGCCACAGCGGTAATGAACCCGCATGTTCTTCTATCAATATGCCAATAAATCGCTCCAGGGAACCTAAAATTGCCCGATGCAGCATGACCGGCACCTGTTTAGACCCGTCTTCTGCCACATAACTTGCGTCCAAACGCGCCGGCATAGAGAAATCCACTTGAATGGTGCCGCATTGCCAGACCCTGCCAAGGCAGTCTTTCAAAGAAAATTCGATTTTGGGGCCATAAAACGCCCCCTCACCGGGCTGTAACGTCCACTCCAGTGATTTCGCATCCAGAGACTCCTCCAGGGCCCGCTCCGCCTTATCCCACTCTTCCTCCGAGCCTACCCGGTGTGCCGGGTCCGGGCGTGTAGACAGCTTGACCAGGACATCATTGAACCCGAAATCCTTATAAACGCTAAACAACAAATCGATAAATGACGACACCTCGTCCTGCACCTGGGCTTCAGTACAGAATATGTGGGCATCATCCTGGACAAAACTTCGTAACCGCATCAGGCCGTGTAAGGTGCCTGACGGCTCATTGCGGTGGCATGAGCCAAATTCTGCCATGCGTAGGGGCAGGTCGCGATAACTCTTCAGGCCCTGGTTATAGATTTGGATGTGGCAAGGGCAATTCATGGGTTTGACGGCGTATTCCCGGTTCTCGGCATGGACCGCGAACATATCATCGCCAAATTTATCGGCGTGGCCTGATTTTTCCCACAAACTACGGTCTACAATCATTGGCGTGTGTACTTCATGGTAACCAGCGGCGGCAATTGTCTTGCGTATATAAGCCACCACTTGCTGGTATATTGTCCAGCCCTTGGCGTGCCAAAAAACCATACCGGGCGCCTCTTCCTGGGTGTGGTAGAGATCCAGTTTTTTACCAATTTTACGATGATCCCGCTTTTCAGCCTCTTCTATGCGAAACAAGTATGCCTTGAGGTCCTTTTTATTGGCCCAGGCGGTACCATAAATTCGCTGCAACATTTCATTGTTTGAATCACCCCGCCAATAGGCGCCGGCAACTTTCATCAACTTAAAGGCCTTTAGCTTGCCGGTACTGGGAACATGGGGACCTCGACAAAGGTCGGTAAATTCACCCTGACTATAAAGAGAAAGGACTTCGTCGGCCGGAATAGATTCGATGATTTCTGCCTTGTAAATTTCGCCAATACCCTTGAAAAATTTTACGGCATCATCTCTCGTGGACTCTTTACGCGTAACCTTGAGATCCTGTTTGGCAAATTCAGCCATTTTTTTCTCAATCTTGGCCAGGTCTGCTTCGGTAAACCCCCGTTTAAATGAGAAGTCGTAGTAAAACCCGTCTTCAATGACCGGGCCGATGGTCACCTGGGCATCGGGATACAAATCTTTCACCGCCTGGGCCAGCAGGTGGGCGCAGGAATGGCGGATTACCTCGAGGCCAGCCTCGTCCCGGTCGGTGATAATGGCCAGCTCCACCTTCTGATTAATCAGGGTGCTGGCGTCGACCACCACCCCGTCGATTTTACCCGCCAAGGTTGCCTTGGCCAGACCCGGCCCAATATCAGCGGCAACAGCAAGCACCGTCAATGCTTGCGCATATTCACGTTTGGAACCATCAGGTAAGGTAACAACTGGCATAAAATGACCCTTTTGCAGTGGCGACCCCTACCAAAGGCCGCTTGCGGGTTAATAATCTAAACAAAAAAAACGGTGAAGTGCTGACGACCGGCAGCTTCACCGTTTGGTATTTGGTAGGCACGATTGGATTCGAACCAACGACCCCCACCATGTCAAGGTGGTGCTCTAACCAACTGAGCTACGCGCCTTCGGGCAGGCGCGCAAAGTAACACAAGTTACTTGTCACCTACAAGATATTGATCTGGTAAAATCTCGCTTATTTTGGGCCCCGGCCTGGTTAACGTAGTCCAGCTTCCTGAGCCTTTTCTACCTGGTTAAGATATTTAAGCCAAAGATCGATGGCGTCACCATAAGGCACAGTTCCGCCCTTGCGCATAATTTCTTCGGCTTCTTTGCTGTGGGCAAAGTTTGAAAATGCACGCACATCCGGGTCCTTGTTCTGCAAGTGAGTCACGAGAAATAGCGGGCGATAAAGCAAATAAGAACCATTTTTAATATTATCGTAGGTAGGTTTTTTACCTTCAATACTCAGGATTTTAACCTTTCTTTTCCTGGCACTGCTGATTCCCGAAATACCGAAACCATTAATGGCCTTGCCCTGTATGCCTTTCTCTAAGGGT
>VAPH01013767.1_pt1 | contig 20998 bp, 21 predicted proteins | sample 3393861 | NCBI WGS metagenome assembly VAPH01 (sample SAMN08290439, study PRJNA428436) | hydrothermal vent metagenome | isolation source: Deep-sea hydrothermal vent chimney | place: Atlantic Ocean: South-mid Altantic Ridge | reverse complement strand
TGCGCCATAAAAGGCCATGGTCAGCCAGAGAAACAAAGTCATCATGCTTGCAACTCCTGCCACGAAGGACCGAAGACTTCCGCCTTGTGCTGTCCGTCCAGACCCTGTTCAATCAATGCGTCGTGCGACGCCCTGAGTAGTTCTTCGGCATCTGAGGCCTGCACCAGCATACTGATGCACAAATCGTTGGCCGACTGAGACAACATCAACAAGGGGTGGCTGGCAAAGAATGCGGACCCGGGGTCGATCCGGGCCAGCGCAACGCGGGCGCCACGGCCGACCAGGTTGATTGCGCTGCAGTGTGGATGAACGGTCACTGCGCAGCGTTGGCGTAGTTGGGATGCAAGGTCAGCAAGTATCACTTCATCCAGTTGATTGCTGATCATGTTCAGCGCCACCGTTGTGGTTGTCTCAGAAGTAGCCACTAGGTCGATGGAAATACCTGCCTCGCTGATCTGCGCAAACACCCAGGCCAGGAACCCAACCTGTTCGCGCATATCCAGATTCTGCAATAACAATACGGCCATTTGTGGCTGATGGCACACGCCCCGGATACCCTCTGTGCCAGTGGTGGATGTGGGCTCCGGATGCCGAATCGTGGTGCCGGTTAGCCCAATGTGGCTCAGATCGCCAATTTGTATCGGAATACCGGCCTTCGCGGCCGCGCGGATGCAGCGTGAATGCACCACTTTTGCACCACTGGCAGCCATCTCCAGCGCCTCATCGTAATCAAGTGTCTGCAACAGGCGGGCGGCAGGGATCACTCTCGGGTCTGCACTGAACAAGCCTGGCACATCTGTCCAGATTTCAACGTGAGCGGCTTCCAGACGGCTTGCCAGCAGTACCGCAGAGGTATCGGAGCCACCACGACCCAACAATACCGGTCCGCCTTGCGGGTGAGCGGCCACAAAACCCTGAGTAATCAGCAGAGGTGCCTTTGCCGACCAGCGGTTCTGTAGTGCGGGATCAGAGCCACTTACACAACGTGCTGAGAGCCAGGCACGCCGGGTATGTGATGCATGCTCTGCAAGCGCCTGCAACGCCTCACAGGCATCCACCCAGTCAATCTCCAGGTTTCGTGCCAGGTAGCGCTCACCGATACGAGTGCTTAACCATTCACCCAGCGGTAACAGCGATGCAATGCCGGCGCAGCGCCCGACCTCATCTGTGGCGTCGGCAATCTGTCTGAGCATAACTTTGATTTGCTCTGCAGCTTCAAGCAGCAGGTCTTCAGTTTCAATTCCCAGCTCGGCTGACAGTTGCCGGTGTTGTGAAATGATCTCTGCGATTTTCTTGCCACCATGGGTTCTTGCCCGTTCAGCCAGGCGCTGCAGGGCATCGGTTATACCTGATATCGCAGAACAGACCAGCACGACGCGGTAACCCTGATCAAGGCGCTGCCGGGCCAGCGATTCAATGGTTTCCCACTGTCGCTTGCCACTGACACTGGTGCCACCGAATTTAAGTACCAGCCACTGTCCGGTCATGGACCTGCTTGCTCAATCAATTGCAGGAAGCTCTTACAGGCCAGCTTTTTCATTGCCTGGAGGTTGTTTTCCTGGTTCTTGCCGGCACCGACAAACATGGTCATGCCTTCAATGGAACACGAGATAAACAGCGCCAGTTGACTGGTCTGGCGTTCGTCCAACTGCGGTTTTATCGCCTCAATCAGTTTTCGCAAAGCCCGCCTTTCTGCTGCATACATATTATCCATCAGTTCTGCGGTATAAGTGTCGTGGTTTGCGAGAGCCCAGAGTTCCGGGAAAAATCGGGTCGTGCGCTGCGTATGCAGGTCTTCAATCAGGTACTCGATGATGGCGACAAAGCGATCTTCCGGTGAATCGCCGCTTGCTTCCACTATCCGATCCATTTCATCAAGATAGACAAACAGGATTTTTTCCAGCAGGTCCTTCAGTAAGGCTTCCTTGGTGCGGTAATAGTAGGTCAGGTTGCCAACCTTAATACCGGCTTGCATCGCGATTTGCCGTAATGTCAGTTTTTTATAGCCCTGATTAATCAACACGTCAGCGGCAGCGTCAAGGATTTCTTCGATACGCGCCTGGCCTTTTTCATAGGTCGCCACCCGGGCACGGCGCTGTTGTTTATTTCCTTGCCTGGGCAATTCCGGCTTCTCCTTGCGGGTTAAATGATCAAGTGGGTTATTGTACTTGACAGTTCTAGTTCAGGTGCCCTATATTGTACACCTGTCCTAAAATGCTTTTAGTCCTGGCACAAGGATAACAAATATCTGATGAAAACCTGGCGTTGCAAACAGATTTTCTGGTTACTTTTACTGGTGTCGGGAATTGGAACCGCAAGTGCGTTTGAACCGGATTCTCTGGTTTGGAAAAAATGTAAGCGTTGCCACGCAGTTGAAAACGGCAAACTGGCCCGCGTAGAAGAGCTGCGTACCACGCCGGAAGAGTGGACGGTTATCGTCGATCGCATGCGCCGTTTGCATGGTATGAAGATCAAAAAAGGTGAGATGGCTACCCTGTTGAAGGAGCTTTCGGCAACCCAGATACTGACACCGCAGGAAGCTGCACAGGTCTCTTACATCAATCTTTTCAACAACCCCCAGAGACTTGAAGTGCCCCGTGGAGCTGATGAAGAACAGCTATTTAGCAGCTGTGTTCGTTGCCACAGTGCCGCCAAAATCAAGTCTTACCGCATGACCGAATCAGCATGGGGGAAGCTGCGCGATTTTCATATTTATATTGATCCTGCCATCATATTTCAAATGCGGGAAATGTACTGGCGCAGCGAGGCCGACCGGGCGCTGAGATATCTGGTGCAGAAACTGCCGTATGATCGTCCCTGGGTGGCCCCGCAGGCAAAGCCGGCTGGCGACTGGTTCATTCTGGGTGTCGAACCGGGCAAGGGCAACTACCGGGGACGGGCCAGCCTGACAGCAACGGGTGACGATGAATATGCGCTGCAAGGTCGCCTGACCTATTCCGATGGGACTGATGAGAGTTTTTCCGGTGAAGCAACCCTCTACGGTGGCTATGCATTGCGAACCCGTACCGAGCAGAACGGTAATGCAACAATGGGTGCATTCAGTTTTGTACAAGGATCCATCAGCGGTGAACACCACCAGAGCGCGCCTGATTTTCGCACTTCGTCATCCACGTGGTTCCCTGTCACTAAACAGAGCCGCGCTTTACGGGCTACGCCCGGCTACCTGCTCAGCGGTGAACCGACAGAAATCCTAATCGAAGGCATGAATCTTCCAGCGGTGATAGTTGGAGATATTGTCGCTGCCAGTGCAGATGTTGAAGTGCTGAAGGCAAATACCACCAGCACTGAAACCATTGAACTGGTACTCGTATACCGCGGAATTGAGAAAGGCACCACCCGTATCAGGGTAAAGGGGCTTGATGCCGTTTCCCCGCCGTTGGAACTCAATCTCGCACCGCGTATTGACTACCTGGCAATCACTCCTGAGATGGGCAGGGCAAGAATCAGCGGCGGTACGAACTATCCGGCAGAGGGCGTACAGTTTCAAGCCATTGCTTACTCCAGGGGTGAGAACGCGGATGACCCGCTGGATGACTATGCCCTGGGCCCGGTGGCGGCAACGTTCAGCCTTGCCGAAGAAGAAACCCGGCCCGGCGACAATGACCTTGCGTACCTGGGCGGGATCGAAGCGGACGGAACGTACATTCCCACTGGAGACTACGGCCCGCTACCAGAGCGGGGCTTTGGTGGTGAAGCGACGGGTTTGCTTAAAGTGATCGCCAAATACAACCGCGGTGCGGCAGCGTACACGGCCGAGGCAAGACTGGTGGTTACCGTGCCGGACTTCATTCAAAGGATTAAATAGCAATGTTAGCCTGGGCGGACCATCGAATTTTTGCTGGTCCTGACGAGACCTTCATCCTCGGTGTTGAAGACCTGAGTCTGTTCGCAGTGAGCCCGGAAGCACACCGGACACTGTGCAAATGGCGTAGCTCAGAGTTTGTTGATCCGGACTCCGTACCTGTATCTGATTTTGAGGTATTGCAGGGTTTGCGTGATGCGCAGATATTGTTGCCGGTGTCACGGGATAAAAGATCAAGTGACCGGGCATCAGTTCCGCAGTTCAAAGCCGGTAAAGTGCCGCTGTCTACCCTGGTGCTGGAAGTCGCCCAGGATTGCAATCTCCAGTGTACTTACTGTTATGCCGATGGTGGCACCTACGGTGCTGCACCCTGTTTGCTCGATCCTGAGGACGCACGTGCTGCGGTGCGTTACTTGCTGGATCACTCAGGTAATCACGATCACGTGACACTGGTTTTTTTCGGTGGCGAACCCTTGCTGAATATGCCGGCCATAAAAGCAGCCGTCAACGAAGCGGCTTCTTATGTCAAAAAACCTGGGAAACAGGTACATTTTTCCGTGACCACCAACGGCACAATGCTGGATCCGGAAATTGTGGCTTTCCTGCACGCACACCGGATCGCTGTTGCAGTCAGCCTGGATGGGCCACGCGACATCCATGACCGCAACCGTCCTGATGAGAACGGGCGTGGCAGCTACACTGAAATCGTTTCCCGCCTGGAGATTCTGCTTAAGGACTCGCCCGTACCGGTTGCGGCGCGCGTCACGCTGGTACCTGATCAGTGGCATCGTGTCCCCGAAGTATTTGATCACCTGATCGAGCTCGGTTTTCATGAGGTAGGCATCGCACCGGTAAGCCCGGTCAGCAAGTCGCTGCTACCCACTGCGGAACAGGAGGCCGTATTACTGGCCGGTTTCGGTGAGCTTGCACAGCGCTTTGTTGCCGGTGTCAGGAAAGGTTTTGTCGTGCCCTTTTCCAACATCCTCGACCTGTTGGGCCGCTTGCACCTGGGGCAAGCCAGATTCGTATCCTGTGGCGCCGGACTGGGTTATATGGCTGTTGATGCAAAAGGCCGTTTCTTCCCTTGCCACCGCTTAACAGGGGCCATGAATTTCTGTGCAGGAAGCCTGAGCAACGGGATTGATGCAGACCGGATCAATATTTCCCTGGCCGGCTTGAACGAGGGCCGTGACCGACACTGCTCCGGGTGTTGGGCCAGGACCCTTTGCGCTGGCGGTTGCCACTATGAAAATGACCTGCGTGAAAACCAACTGGGACTGCCGCGCGGCAGTAGTTGCAGATTAATACGTAGCTGGTTGGAACTGGGTTTGAGGGCCTATGTGGGCCTGCGCACAGACGCTGCAATAGAGACACTGGGCAGCCGGCTCAGTCAACGGGCACAGTGTTAGCTCAGCGTTGGCCTGTAAAGCTCACATTGAAGGATGCAGAAATGAAGACAAAGAGACCCAGCCGGGAAAGACCCCTTCAGGCACTCAATGAAAAGGCCAGGGCCATTCAGTCACTGGCAGAGAGTGAAAAGAAATCGGTACAGGCGCGCCAGCAAGGACCACCAGCTATGCCGGTGGGCTGTACCACTATTTTTGACACCGGCTGGGAGACCAATCCGCGCCCCGATCACCCGGTCGGAAATTGTCTGTCTTCAGCGAAGGATTTTCATGGCTGTGCCGGCGACTGCTGGTGGCCTGCACAGGTTCCCGATGGATTAACCAATCATGAAGATTTTGACCAGCAGTGTCCGAATATTGCCAGGGACTGGCGGAATCTGAAATATGACTGATTAACGCCCATTGAGGAGCGGGACATGAACAGGAGAATGACGAATTGTTTACTCATCGCTGCGGTAGTTATCGGGCTGAGTACTGCAACGGCATGGGCCAAAGACACTTTCTATTACATCGGTTACGGACTGATTCAGGTTGTTGATGGTGAAACGGACGCCATTGTGGCCGACATACCGGTGCGTGGTTCATTGCGGGAAACAGATTTTAGTGTCGACGGAAAGTTTCTCTATGTGACGGCCAACCGGCACCTGATCCACCGTGTTGACCTGCTTGAAAAACGCCTCGTGGACACCATTGATGTCAGTAGCGACGGCTGGGACCGGTTTATCTTTGGGTTCGATCTTGCCCCGGATGGCAAAACTGCTTATGTGAACCTGCTCTCACGCAAAACGCACAAAGGTGAGGTTGTGGTCGGGGCGCCTGTGCTGGCCCAGATTGACCTCGCAGATGGGCGCATTCTACGCAGTATCGAGGTGCCCTGGGGTTCCGCGTCACTGGTGTCGGTTAAAAATGCCAGCAGCATCTATGTCATCGGTAAAGACATCGTCAAGGTGGATGTATCCGCTGAGGAAATGCAGGTCATCGGCAGTTATCCCATGTATGAGAAAAAGTGGAATATTCTGCCGCTGTGGGACAACACCAGGGAGAACGGTGGTCTCTATATGGTCAACTACTATACGCCCGAGCGCATGGGGCTTCTTACAATTGATACCACCAGTGGTGAGATTTCCGACCTGCCGCTTCAGGGTGCACCTGTTTTTGCCTATAGCGTCATGCGTTCACCGGATAAAAAGAAAGTTTATGCGGTCATGGATGAGTTGACGGTGATCGATCTGGAAACCCGCACGTATGACTCTCTCACTCCGATACCCGGCGGGACCCATTACGCCATCAATATTTCCAGTGATGGCAAAAAAATCTATGTCTCCGGCGGCGGTGCGACCACAACCATTTTTGATGCAAAGAGCCTGCAGCCCATCAAGGTATTGCAGATGGAAACAGACGGTATGGATTTCAGGCGCCTGACAGACCAGGGGCTCTGAATGGAATACGGACTTCGCATTGCGACAGCGGAGGGCGCGCTAAAAAGCCTCAACGAATCATTTGATACGGAATGGGGTGGTGCCGTGCTCAGGGATAGCTATCCGGATGCAGAGTTAACGGCTCTTTATTATGGTTCGGAATTCTGCCAGGAATTATTGCCTGGTATCCGCGCTACCGAAGTATTTTGTGCCGATTGCGATGCGCGGAACCTGGAGGCGGTGCTGTTGACACCAATGGTCACGTGCAAAGGCCTGGACCGTATCGACCGTTTGCTTGGCAGTTTGACCGACCGGGGCTGGTTTCCTGCCATTGTCTTCAACGATTGGGGTGTCCTCAATTTGGTACGAAAATCATATCCCTGTCTGTCTTTGCGCATGGGGCGCCTGATGAACAGGGGCCTGAGGGACCCACGACTTGCCATGCAGGCGATGGGGTCTGGCGGCGAAAATACTGCAAGGGGAGCAGGTGTCAGAAAACTCGCAGCTTCCCTTGGCATCTGTGCAGTGGAGTCGGATGCTGATCTGGAGCCTGGTTACCTCGGGGTCGGTGATGAAGGGTTTGAACGTACACTGCATGTGCCCTTCACTTTTGTGGCCTCGGGCAGAAACTGTCTCGAAAAAGCAGCGGCTACGTCCACGGACAGAGGGGCGTTTACCCGGGGGCTTAGATCAGGCTGCAAGGCGCCTTGCCGGGGAGTTTGTCGGCCTGAAAACCGACCGGATACTCATAGACAGTTGTGGCGGGCAGGCAATACCCTATTTTTTACCGCGCCACCAGAGTGGATTTCGCGTCATCTTGTACTGGCCGATCGGGTGGTGATCCATCAGCAGCCCCTGCCATGAAAATCCTGTCACCACTGCGAATTGCCAGCGAAGTTGCGCCGTTGCTGGCCGCCGGTGCTGACGAGTTTTACTGCGGATTGGCACCACCGGGGTGGGAGGACAAGTTCGGCGCTGCCTGGAGTAATCGAAGGCACCCTGATGCAGCAGGTGTGCCCGGTGAACAGGCGCTGGCAGAAATTATTGCTGCAGCGGGTTCGGCGCCGGTGCATGTTGCCCTGAATTCACTCCATTATCCACCGGGTGCAGTGGCGACGTTGGCAGGTTTTGGTACCCGTTTGTTACAGGATATGGGTGTCAGTGCACTGATCGTAGCTGATATGGACCTGTTGCTGGCGCTACTGGAGGCGGGTCATGGTGGACAATTACATCTTTCCAGCCTCGCTGCCGTTAGCAATGCCCACAGTTGCGATTTCTTTCAAGACCTGGGTGTTTCCAGGATCATTTTGCCAAGACACCTGACCATTGCGGAAATTGAGTGCTGCGTGATTGATGGCCTGGAGTTTGAAGCCTTCATCATCAATGACGGCTGTGTTTTTGAGGAGGGTCTGTGTGCCACCACACACGCGGCCGGGACTTTCTGCCTGGCCGATGGCAATGGCCTGAAATGTATGCCTGACGGGGTTCTTGACCGCTATGACTTCTGGAAGTGGATCCAGAACAACGCGGGTTGCAGCAGCAGCAAAGGATTCCCGCTGGGCCCGTGCGGTTTATGCGCTATCCCGGCTTTGCGTGCTGTTGGCATCAGGTATTTGAAAGTGGTCGGGCGCGAAGCCTCGCTGGCGCGAAAATATGCCTCGGTCAAGCTCGCTGCCGTGGCCAGAGATATCGGTCAAAACGGAGGTCATGCGCAAAGCATTAAAGAGGCAGTCATTGCACTGCGAGGCGGGGCATCGCTGTGCAGTGAATCCCGCGCCTGCTATTACCCGGATTTGTGGCATGAGCGGGAGGAGGTGGCAGTATGAACTCACTCCGGCTCTTCAGCCGCCACCTGAAGCATCGAAAAAGGATGTTGGTGACACTCTTTGTGCTGGGGCTCATCAGTGCAGCCACATCCCTGTCCACGCCATTAATCGGCAAAGCCTTTATTGATGCAGTGGTTGAACGGGCTGACTACGGAGTGATACCCATTATTGCGGCTGCCCTGGTGGCGTTGGCAGTCATCGATGTTATTTTCGGATTTCTGTCGCGGCTTGTGCATACAAAACTCTCGGCGGGCATCCTGGTTGAAATCAGGCAAAGGCTTTTTCGCCATTGCCTGTACGCCCGCATCGAGGGCATCGAACACTTCCGCCTGGGTGATCTGTTAAGCCGGTTCGGATCGGACATACCTAGAATTCAGGCATTGCTGGTAGATGGTGTGATCGGTGTCCTGCACAACTTTCTGCTGTTGTTGGTGGGTATTGTCATTCTGGTATATCTCTCGCCTGTGCTGGCGCTGTGGAGCTACGTGGGCCTGGCCATCGCGCTGGTAGTCACCACGGTATTTCGCAGTCCTATCGAAACTGGAACCCGCGGGATTCGCGAGAAAATGGCTGACCTGTCACATTTTCTCGCCGAGCGGCTGGGTGCGCTGAGGGGTATCCGCTTTCACCGTGCTGAGAAACCGGACCTGGCGGCATTCGGTGGCCTGAATGAACAGTTGGTGCAGCGCGTAGTCAAGTTTCAAATGACGGAGTCAGCAGCGGTCCAGTTGCCCGGTCTGGCACTTTCCATCAGCTTGGCCTGGATCTACCTGCTCGGGGGTCGACAGTTAGAGAGCGGGGCCATCACCCTCGGAACCTTTGTGGCGTTTGTACTCTATCAAAGCCGTCTCTACGGACCTGCCTCCGGCCTGTTGGGATTGCTCAAAACGCTGCAGGAAGTACGTGTCAGCCTGCAGCGGGTGGCGGAAGTACTGGGAGATGATGAGTCGAGCACGCGCACCGACCACCGGCAGGTTTCCGACCGGGCGGCCATTTGCCTGGAAAACATTACCTTTGCCTACACGGCGGTCACGCCCGTATTGCGGGGTCTGGATCTGCGTGTCGGGCCAAGCGAGAAAGTTGCCGTGTTTGGCAGCTCGGGCGCTGGTAAATCCACCCTGGTGCAAATCCTGTTCGGGCTTCGAAAACCCACTGCCGGACACGTGAAAATCGGCACTGGCGAAGCGGGAAGGCCCGCCCACAATACCCTTGCATACGCTTCATCAGAACCCTTCCTGTTGCATGCCAGTGTCAGGGAGAATCTCTGTTATGGAAACCCCGATGCTTCCCCCGAAGCAATGGTCGAGGCAGCCAGGCTGGCTGTGGCGAATAAATTCATTCTCTCTTTGCCCAACGGCTTCGATACGGTCATCGGTGGACGCGGCCAGACACTCTCCGATGGCCAGCGCCAACGGCTTGGGCTTGCGCGCCTGTTCCTGGCTAACCCGCGGGTGCTGGTGCTGGATGAAGCATTTTCGGCGATGGACCCGGAAACAGAAAAACGCGTGCGCGCTAATTTATTCAAGGCCTTTTCCGATCGCGCCGTATTGGCCATCAGTCACCGGCTAACCGGGCTCGAGCAATATGACCGCTTATTGCTGATGCTGGATGGGAAGTTAAAACAGGTCAGCAAGGAAACATTGATCCGGTATTTTGAAATGAATGACTTGCAGACCAATGTTCAGTTAGAAACACGGGGCCGGGTTGCCCGACCATGAAAAAACTGCTGATTGGAATGGTAGACACGGGTGTTAATCCGTGGCACTCACACGTTCGTGGTGAAGTGCGGGGCTGCAGGTTATATGTGGATAGCAGCGGAAAAATTTGCGAAGACAGCGATTTTAGCGATCCGGTCGGTCACGGTACGGCTGTAGCGGGTGTTTTGCGGCAGGCGTTGCCCGCTGCCGGTTTATTCGTAGTAAGGATCTTTGATAACGAACTCAGCACGTATCCCTCCCTGCTTGCCAGGGGTATCCTGCGGGCTGCGGCTGAGGGCTGTGATGTCATCAATCTGAGTTGCAGTGTCCCGCCAGGGCCCGGTACCGGGCTTATCGCTGACGCCTGTGCTGCAACGCATCAAGCTGGCTCAATCCTCGTTGCAGCAGGACAATCCGGGTGCCTGGGTTTATTGCCAGCATCCCTGCCTGATGTATATGGCGTTATTTGCGCGGATGAATTTGACGATGATCAGATAGAACTGCAGGGTGATGGTCCCTATCCATGTCGTGCCGGGGGTCTGCCGCGCCAGTTGGATAATGTCCCTCCGGGTTCAAACGTCAGCGGAGATTCGTTGGCCTGCGCGCGTGTCACGGTGCACCTTGCGTGCCGGCTTTATGGCAACAATTCGGGCCACGGCGCGATCAGGGTTTTCTAAGCTACCCTTGAAATGATCAATGATTTTCCAGTTCTGGGACATTTGGCACGACATTGGTACCAAAGAACGACTGGCTACCCTGCGCAGCCTTTGATCAATCAATCCATGACCCAGACCAAGTTTTACTGACGCCTAGTTGACATAGGTCAAGTCGGGAGTGAACAATTTGACCGTTAATGGTTCAGGAATATCTGATTTATTCCAATCATTGATATAATACAGACAATCGAATCGTTCTACTCGGAGACAGGTCGAATGCGCCAACAAACTCTTGCTTATGAAGATTTTGAACGCTACCGCAAGCCGACCCGCCGGGACCAGGTTCTGGGCGAGATGGAACAGATTATTCCCTGGCGAGGCCTGTGTGAGGCCATCGAACCATTTTACCCTAAAGCCGAAGGCGCGGGCCGCCCACCGATGGGTCTGGAACGCATGTTGCGAAATCAATTCCTACAACATTGGTTCAACCTGTCTGACCCTGCGGTAAATCAGGCTGCCGAGAAAAACCAGCCGGAATTTATGAACCAAGTGTTCTTTATCAGGAAAGATTTATTCTAGCTATTCAAATTATTTTTTAACGGAGTTGGAATGGGCATAATAGTGCAACCGGGTTACCGCAGCCGGTTGCAGGGGGCAAATACTTTTCTTGCGGTAGTGATCTACTTCATGCTGGCTGGTACAGTTCTGGCTATCGGAGACAAAGCATCCACCACGACAGACGAGTATTCCGATGGCGCCAGGCAATGCATGACCTGTCACAAGGAAGGCAAGGAGCTTCCGGCGCATGAGATTTTCTTGACCCCGATGGGGATCAGCGAAAACCCTGACTCACCATTCGCTGACGGCAATCGCGATTGCGAAACATGTCACGGCCCAAGCAAGCCTCACCGTAAGAAACAGAAGGACGGCACACGTCTGTCGCCGGCCATCACTTTCGATGAAAATACCCCAGTCGAAATACAAAATAAAGTCTGCCTGGACTGTCACAACGACAGTACCATGTTGTCCTGGTCTGGCAGCGTGCATGATGAAGAAGAGGTGGCCTGTGCCAGTTGCCATGCGGTACATGTGGAACGAGACCCTGTGTTTGATGCGCTGACTCAGCAACAAGCGTGTTTTAGCTGTCATCCCCGCACCCGTTCAGAAACATTAAGGAACAGTAGCCACCCGCTGCGTTTTGGCGAAATGGCCTGTGCTGACTGCCACGACTCGCACAATGGCGCTAACGATTTTCTGTTACAGCGCTCGACGGTCAACGACACCTGTTATACCTGTCATGCGGAAAAACGTGGTCCTTTCCTGTGGGAACATGCACCGGTCACTGAAGACTGCACCTTGTGCCACAACGCGCACGGCAGCAACCATGCGGATTTACTTAAGCAACGCCCGCCATTGCTGTGCCAGCAATGCCATGCGCCCGGTGGGCATCCCAGCCTGGCTTATACAAGCGAGATTGCGGAAAACAGTTTCCAGCAAAGGTTCCTGCTCGGACGGTCATGCACTAATTGTCATTCACAGGTTCATGGTTCCAACCATCCCTCCGGCGTAACAATTACCCGGTAGGAGTGGTTGAACAAGAGATATCAGGCAAATGAAAAAATTCGCCAGAAAATTCGCTTTCGGCATAGCGATTCTTTTACCGGCCATGCTATTCAGCATGCAAGCTGCATTGGTTGGCGCGACGGAGCCCGAAGTCAGTAAATCTGAATGCAGGCAGTGCATTAAATATTATGGTTGGCGTGGTGATCTTGATCTCGGTCTTGCATATGCCAGCGATGATTCCTTCCGTTTTGGCGACTATCGTGGCGTCGAAGAGAAAGGTTTTTATGCTGCAGTTGACGGTGACGTCCATTTCAGAAATCAGCAGGGCCGCTATTTTGATTTGTATGCGCGTAACCTTGGGCTCGATAGCCGCCGGCTCGATATGCGCGGCGGTAACCAAGGTCGTTATGAGTTGCGATTCGCATGGCAGGAAATACCAAAGTACCGCGGTTTTGGCACGCAAACGCCATTCCTCGGGGTGGGCAGTGACAACCTGACCCTGCCTGCGGACTGGGTACATTCATCCACCACGGGTGGAATGGCCGCGCTGGACAACAGCCTGACAGTAGCGCCCCTGAAGACGCAGCGCAAGACGCTGGATGTCGGCGCGACAATAAATTTTACCCGCTACTGGTCATACCGGGTAGATTTTCAGCGCCAGGAGAAAAAAGGCAGCCGTTCGCTTGGAGCAGGGCTTTACTTTAACAATTCCACTATCCTGCCCGCGCCGGTTGATTTCACCACCAACCAGTTTGACATGCGTCTGTCGTGGGCACGTAAACGCGGGCAAGTCCAGCTTGGTTTTACCGGTTCGTATTTTGATAATGGTAATACCTCCCTGACCTGGCAAAATCCCTTTACTGCAAACGTCAATCACCAGGCTTTCCGGGCTGCTCTTGAACCTGATAATGAGGCTTACCAGTTCAATCTGTTTGGCGCTTTTGCTTTTTCGTCGCGGGTTCGGTTGTCAGGTCGGGCCGCGATCGGCAGCTTCAGCCAGGATGATCCCTTTATCCCTTATACAATCAACCCGGACTATAGTGATCTGCCGCTACCGCGTGCGTCCCTGAATGGCAAACTGGATACCAGCACATTTAACTTGTCCGGTAAACTTTCCGCGCGTTTGAACAGCAGGCTTAGTTTTACTGCTCGCGCCAAACTGGATGAGAGGGATAACAAGACGCCGGTTGATCTTTACACACAGGTTCCCAGTGATCTACTGCCAACCATTGATCGCTTTAACCGGCCTTACAGCTATGAGCGGGAGCAGTACTCCGTAGATTTACGCTTCAAAGCACATCGCATCCTGAGACTAAGCGGTGGTGCCCGTCAGAAAAATATTGATCGCACGCTGCAGGCAGTGGCGCGCTCAGAAGAAACCACCTGGTGGGGTCAGGCCAGGTTGACCCCGTTTGCCGCTGCGCAGTTGCGTTTTAAGCTGGAATCCTCGCAACGCAATGTTTCAGATTACAGCCAGCCGGACGATGGCGGCCCGGTTGACCACCCCTTGATGCGTAAATTTAACCAGGCTGACCGTAATCTTGACAGGGCAAGGATTGAGCTTGATCTTATGCCATCCGGGGCATTTGGCATTAACCTGAGCTATTTTCAAGCAAAGGCAGACTACAGCGCGTCAGAAATTGGATTACAGGCAAGCAACGAGGAAAGCTACTCTATAAATTTAAACTATACAGTGGGTAAAAAAGTTGTGTTGTATGCCTTTCTGACACGTGATGATATTGACGCTGACATTGTCAACTCGACTGGTGGCAGTGCGATTCTCTGGAACGCGGTGACACGCGACCGCATCACGACGGCCGGATTTGGGTTGTCCGCTCGTATCAGTAAAAAATTGAGTCTCGGACTTGATTTTGTTTCATCTGATTCCAAAGGGAATATCTTGGTCCAGACGACCCTGGACGAGGAACCGTTCAAACCCTTAAGGACTGACTTGAGCAGCGCCAAAGTGTACTTCGACTACGAAGTTAATGACAATTGGGGCTACAAGCTTTATGCCGAATACGAGAATTTCAGCAGCCAGGACTGGGCGATTGACGGACTGGGTGCTGCCGGGATCAGTTCTGTGCTGACGATGGGCGCACAAAGCCCTGAGTACAAGGTATGGTATTTCCGTGTGCAGGCGAACTACCGGTTCTGAAGAGGTAGCCGTCGTCAGTTTGCCGTGATATTAAGATCCAGATCAAGAAGTAGCTTAGCGTACACTAGTGTAGTGCATCGGGTAACGGCAACCTCATCTGGACCCGGCCCTGGCTATTGTCCAGGGAGTAGGTTTCATCCAGAAGTTGATGATTCACGCAGACGGTGAATGCTTGTGTTGCAACTGTCATGAAGTCCGGCAGGCTCAATTCAAGGTCGATCGTTGCCGGCACTGGAGATCCAGGCTCGTTCCCTGTGGTAACGAAAAAGGGTGCAGGATGTCGCAACACCCTGCACCCCACTGAGGCTTTGCAGCCTATACCAGGCCTCTGTTTACTTGGCGTGAACCTTGTCCACCGCAAACGCCATACCATCGCCATGACAGGTCGCGCAGGACTCGCCAAAGAACGTGGTGTTGGCATATGCATGCGCGGCTGCATCATCGTCGTCATGGCAGCTCAGACAAGCTGAAGCGACCGGCAACATTGGATCCCAGAACTCCGCGGGCGTAGTCGTTGCGAGCAAGCCCTTGGGTAATGGTATCTGTTGTGAATCGTTGACATGACAGGAGTCGCAATTGCTCAGATCGCCAGGGAATTCGATATCGCTGAAGTCGTGCACGCTACCCCTGTACCCAAATACCACGAAGCCATTTTCAAGCTCTGCTCCACGGTGGATTTTATGGATCAAATACTTTAAATGAACAGATTGGGTTGGCAGGTTCTCTGGCGGTCTCACTGCCTCGTCGGTTGTACCTGGCTGATGGCAGGTCGCGCAGTAGTTCGCATTCTTGCGGTTGTCTCCATGCAGGCTCAAGTTGGAATGGCAATTCTCGCATTTGGCATCGTCGACTATAATGCGTCGTGGAACGGCGACATCGTCAGTGACCGCAAACGCCAGCAGGGAGGGCTCCATCTGGTCGCGCTCAACGGATTTTTCATCTCCGAAGTCGATCGTAACGTTGTTGCGGCCTTCGACACTGACGGTAAACGACCCCAGGGCATCCTCCGGAATGGGGGTGTTGAAGGTGTAGGTCCAGTAGTCACCTGCTTGCGTAGCGTTACTGCCTACTGTTTCCCGGATGCGCACGTCAAAGTCATCGTTAGGTCCGGTTATGGTAAATACTAAACGATTCAGTGAATCCGGCCTGAGCCTGGCGTTCTTGCTGCCCAATGAGAACGTGACTGTCGGCGTGTCACCTGGATTGGTGTTTGTTATATCGATGAACTTGAGCAGGACACCCGGGAACTGCGCTGACTTGTAAAGTGGTTTGTGCGCTCCTCGAATGGACCAGTCAAAATCATTACCTAAGTCAGGCTTGTGGCAGTTACTGCAAAAGCTGTCATCTGGCTGCACAATTTCATAGCGGGAATGACCCTCGCCGGTTTCGAAGTCCACTGCGTCATGGCAGGAGCCGCAGTTGAGGCGGGAAGGCTTATCCAGCCAATTTGTGTGCTGCTTACCGGGGGCTCCTCTGAAAGTTCCCGGAGCATTACCCAGGCAACCAAGCACGGTTGCATTAACGGGAAGTTCCTGAATGGTTTTGCCGGTGTTTTTGTCCAGCAGGAAGAATACGGTTCCATCCTTGACCCACTTGCTGGTCTCCTTTGATCCCATACCACGGGTGCTGGCAAACAGCTTTCCATCGGCGGTACCCACACGAATCTCCAACGCACCGATGTCACCCCAGGTCAGATTGGTGATACCCAACCGGGACATATCACAAACCTCCACCGGGTTCGGGTTGGCAACCAGCGGGAAGTTTTCGGTGGGGGTGCCGCCGGTATGGCAGATCTCACAGTCGTTGATTTCCGCCGGGAACACTACATCCCCGTAGTCATGCACGCCTTGCCTGTAACCAATAACCGTATAGCCGTTCTCCAGATTGGCGCCATTGTGTATCTTGTGGATCATCGTTGGCATGTCGACCAGGCTGCCGGTATCTGGATCAATGCCCTGGGTGGGGTTATGGCACAGCACGCACAGTCCGACTTCCTGGCGCGCTCCGCCGTGCGCGGCCAGTTGATCATGGCAACTGTTACAGGTCTCGGTTTTGACAATATCACGGGGCACCGGCGTGCCAATGCCGGACGGCACGAAGTGTTCAAGTTCGTTGGTGACATAGCGATCCAGATCAAACTCCCTCAGATCACGTCGCGCATAGATACCCAGCGTGTGCGTGGCGTCGGTATCGTAGTCCGCCGGCAGTACAGTATTGAACTTGTACTTGTATTGACCTTCGCCAAGGTCTGTGTAGGTGCCACCTGAATCGGCGGATCCTTGGGTAGCCGAATCACCCGTAATCGGACTGGTCTGAACACGGGTGGTGTAGGCAACGTAAGCCTCTTCGCCCTGGGGAATATATGACAGGATAAAGGAGGCCCTGACAGGGCCGGGCGTAAAGACGCCGTTTCTATCCAAAGGTAGCCCGCCGGGGTCTGAAAGCTTGAAGGTTACTTCCAACTGCCTGTCCGCCGGAATGGTGACGTCAAGAATTTCCAGTTCCAAACCAGGCCTGATGAAATAAATTTCATCAGAAGTCAAGTAGAACTCCTTGTCCTTGGTCGTGTAGTAACCGCCGTCAGCGGCATCGGGTTTTGAAGCCAGGTTGGTGGCAGTAAATAAAAATACCATGCCTAACAAGAGTGGCCGTATGCAACTCATCATCTTGTCTTACTCCTCTATTCTACCGTTCCACATCTGCTGGTACAGACGTGGTCACTGGTGAGAGGGAAGGTTTCTTTATGTCAACCGCACTCGACTAATGCTAGTCCTGAAGATGATGATTATAAAATGATATAGATCAACAAAAATGTTGATATATTTGAGTTTCGTTGACACAGAATTTTGAACACCCTTATTGAACCTTCAATGACGTGGACGATACGATTAAAGAGAGTGTTTGATATCGGTATTGCCTAAAAGTGTTGATTTGCATTGAATAAGGAACGGTTTTATGTCCATTACCAGATTTTCGTTATCAATAAGAATTTTGCCATTTACAATAAGGTATTTAACACCTACTGATGTAGCGATCAATTTTCCACTCTCCCACAATACGGGGGAACCATATACTCATAATGGCCCGGTGAGCATGAATCACCACTATCAAGGCCGAATAGACGACTGCAATACCTTTCCAAGCGTTGCGAATGACCAGTGTGATGAGGCGAAAAGAATGAAAAACTAGAAATTATTTGACTGGGGAGTCCGTAGATGCCTTGTTAGCACTTGAATCAAATGTATATGATGGTAATATACAATAGTGATTGACTGGAAACAAGTTAAGGGCTTTGACTGGGATGCTGGAAACGAGCGAAAAAGCCTGGAAAAGCATGCCGCTAGTCGATTTGAGGCAGAGCAAGTTTTTTTTAACCAGCCGCTGCTGATTTTGCTGGATAAGAAACACAGCCAAATTGAAGAGCGCTACCATGCGCTTGGCAGAACCAATGATGCTCGATTGTTGCATATAACCTTTACCTTGCGCTCTGCTGATACATTGATCCGTGTTATCTCGGCTCGTGACATGCACCGGAAAGAGAGAATTATTTATGAACAAAGTTAGAAGCACACCTAAATTTAAAACTGAGGCGGAAGAGCGAGCCTTTTGGGAGAAGCATGATTCCAGTGACTATGTTGACTGGAAAAAAGCTCAAACAGTTTCAATGTCAAATTTGAAGCCCTCAACTAAAACTATTTCGCTTAGACTGCCAGAAGGGTTATTGGACAATATTAAGATTGAGGCCAATAAGCGTGATATGCCTTACCAATCTCTGATCAAAGCCTGGCTTGCTGATGATGTTAAGCAGAGCCGCAGTGCCTGATCGAGTGCTAACGCCGAGTTAAGCGGCCGCCTGCAAGGCGGTCCGGTGAGCGAAGCGAACGTACTAGACGCTTTGTTATGTGCGTGCATGCCAATAGCCTGGTTTTCTACTGTTGTGCATAACAGACACAACGTAGATCGTATCGCCGTTTATTCGATAAATTACGGAAAATGGAAACCTTGAAAGTAAAAATCTTTGAAACCCTTTTTGGAAAAAAAGCCACGTTTGCGGGAGTTCCAGAATTGCCTCATAAGCAGACTCAAGCTCGTCCAGGAAATCATCACCCAAACCTTCGGCAAGCTCTTGATACCAAGAGTATGAGGCACGTATTTCTGCTGAAACGTCAGGATGAAATACCAGCTCTTAGCCTAGCCTTTAACGTCTTTTTTTATATCTTCCCAAGATACCGGCTCAACTTGGCCAGATACTAATTCTTGATATCTTTTTTCAGCAAGATCTGACCAAGCTTGATCAACTCCCTCGTCTCGCCTTGTTTCAAGAGAAGATATTAAGCAATGTGCGACTAGAGCCCTTTCCTTAGGGCTCAAACACTTTGATTTTTCAATAACCTGCTTGATGCTCATGTCTCATTTGCCCATAAAGGTTCAATGCCTAATACTAGCACGGCGATTTTTTTGCGCATAACGCTTGCATAACCGGTCAGCGTTGAAGTATGTGATACGCCTTTACTGCACGTCATGAACAACATCCTCGACCCTCAGAGAAAACACCAGAATATTCAATCTCGCCTGATAATCGCTTTATATAGTATTCCGAATCCTCTTGAAAAACAGTCATGCAATGTGGACACTTACAAAAATGTAGCTTTTCACTCTGATAGTTAATCACTACAGTTTGATCTATTAATTTTTCTGCTAGGCAGCTTGGACATACAACGAGATTTTCAGTTTCTTCTAGTAAAGCTTCTGAATTCTCTTCGAACATTACGGCGCATCCATCGCAACAGAACAAATATTCTGTTCCATTGTAATTCCGTACGACTGCATTTTCCTTCGTGATGCCTAATCTTACGAGGGAGCAACCACAAGTAGGGCAAATTGGCGTTTTCATTTTCGGATACCTCTCCGTTCATTAATGTATAACGCCGAGTTAACCAGCGCGCGCACAAACGTTTTTCGCGGAAACGCGCCGCCGTACTTCTCCGCGTCTGGTTGAACGCCTGTTATATGTTTTCACGCGGCCGACAACCTACTGACATGCAATGAGTCTCTAGTCTGCTCCGCTTGCCAAAGGTCGTATTGCGATTGTTGATTAAGCCAACTTTCCGCTGAAGTTTCGAATGCGATAGAAAGGCGAATAGCCATTTCAGGACTGATTCCGGCATGTCCATTGAGAATTGTAGACAAGGTTTTCCTGCTCACTCCAAGAGCCTTGGCAGCCGCGGTGACTGAAACGCCCAGAGGCTCCAGACACAGTTCCTTAATGATCTCTCCGGGATGAGGTGGGTTAAACATTTGCATAGGTTTTCTCAGTGATAGTCCTCGTAGTTAACAATCTCAGCATCACCGTCAATAAAATGATATGTGACACGCCAATTTCCACTAACTCTGACAGACCAAATATCATCTTTGTTACCGCTAAGCGAATGAAGAAACAAACCTGGTAAATCCATATCGTATGGGCCGGTTGATGAATTTAGCCTACCAAGTATCAACCGAAGTTTCGTAACATGCTTAGCTTGAATACCTGACTTTGAACCTTTTAGAAAAAATCGTTCAAGGCCTTTGTGCTTGAAACTTCGGATCATGCAATATATTGTACCGTGTAACGTAACTGGTTACAATATATATAACGCCGGGTTAAGCAGCCGCCTGGAAGGCGATCCGGTGGAGCCAGCTTGCTGGCGGAACGAACTTGAACTTTGTTAGCTCTCACGCTTCTCACCTCTTTTCAGTTTGCTAGCACGGAGTCGTTGTTCACTTCGCATTACGTGCAAAATGAAGACGTAACTATCATCGTGGCGATAAAAAACTCGACAAGGGGGTTCGACAATTTGTCGATAATTCCAATCTTCAAGTTCAGTTGGTTTTGACCCACTTCTCGGATGATCTTTGAGTTGTTCAATATGTCTGAAAATTCTGCGCACCAATTTCTGTGCAGCAACCGGATTCTCTAAGGCAATAAAATCTGCTATCGCATCAAGATCGGAAAGTGCTGGTTCGGTCCAGACTATTTCAACCATCGAGACATTCTCGATTTTGCTTCTTCATGAGATAAAGTTCGGCCATCTTCAACCGCGCGTTCGCCACGAGCTATACCCTCAAGAAGTTTTATTCTTCCCTTTAGGCTCTCAAAGCTTTCTACATCGACCAGGTATGCCGAGGGAAGGCCATGTTGAGTGATTAAAATTGGCTCTTTGTCACGAGATAGCTCGGAGAGTAATTCCGTTGCCTTTCGTTTTAGTGTAGTTACTAATTCAGTTCTCATAAAGTGATACTAAAGTAGCACTTTCTTTAATGCAAGCACTAGGGAAGCTAGACATAATGACTTCCCGTTAATCCAGTGCCGACCTCCGTCCTACGTAGATTAGCAGTGATACTGCCAGAGCCATACTATTCAGGGTTCAACCCACTAAATAACAGGATCGGAGGTCGACATGACAAAATC
>VAPH01060039.1_pt1 | contig 21030 bp, 16 predicted proteins | sample 3393861 | NCBI WGS metagenome assembly VAPH01 (sample SAMN08290439, study PRJNA428436) | hydrothermal vent metagenome | isolation source: Deep-sea hydrothermal vent chimney | place: Atlantic Ocean: South-mid Altantic Ridge | reverse complement strand
GTTGGTGTCAACCGGACACCTGTACCGGCTCTGCCGCCAGGCCTTACCCCGGAACCAGCGCTTTACCGACTGGCGTTGGATAATAATGGCTGGGTTCCAGAGCCCCTGGTTGAAGGCATCGAACAGCTCAAATTGCTAATGGGTATTGAAGCCCGCGTTGTTGCTAATAGTAACCGGGGAATGGCAGAAACCTACGTCACTGCAGCAGATATTTATAGAGGTGTGAATGCCCCTTTTGACTCTACGGCTAACTGGGATATGTCCAAGGTAGTAGATGTCAAAGTAGGTTTCATCTCGCGAAGTAGCAACATGATTGACGTCCAGAACGTAAAAGGAAATGTGGTTATCGCAGAAGCAAACCTGCCGATTTTTGGTGTACCCAATGAAATATATCGGGCCACACCAGCACCACCAACAGGGACATTCGATCCGGAACTATATCGTCGTCGACGTTTGTTTACCATGACAGTTCAAAAACGAAACTAATGATTTTATTTATAAACAGGAGAGGCAACATGGCCATCTTACACAGCACGAACACCAGGCACAGTCAGTCAGGTATCGCCCTGGCAATTGCCCTGATTTTTTTATTGCTCATGACCATTATCGGTGTCTCGGCCATGAGTAGCTCGGCATTACAGGAAAAAATGGCAGGCAACCTGAAGGACAAGCACTGGTCTTTTGGTCAGGCTGAATCCGGCATTACTGAAGGTGAGCGTGTACTTTGTTACGACTACACGGGCAGAGTACCCAAAATAGACCCCACCAATACCACAGACGGGTTTTTTCGTGCTTCGACAACAGGTGACCCAGTCTGGAATACCGTTGACTGGTCCACATCTGGTACCGATTATTTTACCCACCCTGGCTGGCCGACAAATGACTATCTTTCTGCAAATGGGCTGGCGTTAGGCAAAAAATTTGTTGCCGAACAGACCAAATTTATTATTGAAGAAGTGCAGGAAGTACAGGAAAACCTGAAAGGCGGCTTTGAATACTCTCGCCGTGGCGGATCAAGAATGATGTACCGCGTCACTGCTCGTGGTGTGGGCGGCACAGCCAACGCAGTCACGATATTGCAATCCACTTTTGCAAAAAAATAACACTGGATACTGTACCGAAATTTTATATTTGAAATTATTAACCCTGATTATTCCCTGGCTAGACCATGGAGGTAAAAATGAAAACACCTGAGCAAAATAAAATAGGTAATAAGCAAGCTACCCGCAAACTCTCACTGGGTTTACGTATCAGGCAGCTAGCGATTATCTCCATGGCATTAGCGGTTACCGCACTACCCATTACCGGTCAGTCTGCGCCACTAAATATTTCTAATGTGCCCTTGTTTTTACAAAATGCGGTGCAACCCAATATCTTTTTTATGGTGGATGACAGCGGCAGTATGGGCTGGGAGGTTTTAAAAACTTCCCGGGCGATACAATTTCACAGCGGTTATCCCACTTCAGGTAATATTGACATCACACCTGACAACACAGCAGAACGGCTAGAACTGTGCCTCAGCTATAGTGTCCTGGCCTTTAACCCTAATCCAAGTATTAATTACCCGCCATGGAAAGGTTATGACAATGCGGGCAACCTCTACCAGGATATGGCAGGTCAAACTACAGTGCGAAGGAACCCATATAACCCGGGTGCAGGAACAATAAATATTGCACCTACTAATGCTATTGCTTACTTCCCCTGGACTGACGCTAACAGTGACGGTGAATACAATGTTGGTGAGTGTGGCGCCAATATTAGCTCAAATAATAGTGATGGCATTACCTTTGCCAGTTTAAGTGCTAGCGAAAAAGACAGGTATGCTAACTGGTATACCTATTATCGTAAGCGTGATTACGTGATGAAAGCCGCATTAAGCGAGGTTATTTTTAACAGCCAGGACCGTATGGGCCTTAGTACAATACAAAGAAATAATGGCGTGGGTATCCCTATCCAGGATGTTGATAATATTACCTTACCGCTTAATACCACTGCAGATACCAATAAACGGGCGCTGTTTCAAGAAATGGGAAATATTCGACCAAGTAGCGGCACGCCCTTGCGGCGGAAGTTACAGGATGTGGGCGATTACTATCGCGGCACCTCCAACAGTCCTTTATTTGGGTCCACTTATAACCACACGGGCACCTTTACAAGCCGGTCACCTATTTTAAATGCTGCCAATGGTGGCGAATGTCAGCAAAACTTTGCCATTCTTATGACCGATGGGTTCTGGAACGGCGGTAACCCTTCTCCCCGTGTGTATAACGTCGATACAGTTAATGCTACACGCACTGCACTATTTGAGGGCTCTGACCTTTATAGAGACAGGGATAGTAATGTCAGGGATACCCTGGGTGATGTGGCCATGTATTATTATGATAGAGATCTGGCGCCAGCGTTAGCAGACCAGGTCGAAGTAACTGCGGGCACAGACATCAATCCCCGGCAACACATGGTCACTTACACGGTCGCATTTGGCATAAAAGGAGAAATTGGAAAGACCTTCGCAGGACTAGATCCAACAGTTGGTATCTTTCCCCGCTGGCCGAATCCCTTTAGCGGTACCACTACTCAAAGAAATGAACGAAAAATCGACGATGTCTGGCATGCCGCCTTTAACAGTCGTGGTTTATTTCTCAATGCCTCAGACCCGCAAGGTTTAATTGATTCAATCCAGACCGCAATAAATGATATTGGCACCCGAACAGGTTCAGCGGCAGGTGTTTCTGTGACCTCGGGCACGGTCTCTTCTACCACTCGCATTTACCAAACCAAGTTTGAGAGTAATACCTGGGCCGGGCATTTATTGGCCTACAAATTTGACCCCGCTACTAATTCGATAATCAATGCCGATGATTTTGGCCCCACAGGCAGTAAAGTTAATGACGTCTACAAGATCATTGAAAACCAGGGTGGCCCGGCCAGTCGTACGACAATAGGTGGCACGGGACGTACCATCATGACTTACAACGGTACCAAGGGCGTACCTTTTAAGTGGCCATCAACAGCTGCCTCTCCGAGCGTCAACGAAATGTCGGCGACACAGGTCGCGGCTATCGTCAATGGCGCGGTAACCGGTGGCGGATCACCAGACTATGCATTAGGCGGTAATAGAATAGATTACCTGCGTGGCGATCATTCAAAGGAAGCAAATCAAGGCGGTGCTTTCCGTAACCGTGATCTTGATCCAACAGTTGCTGTTATTGATCCATTTGTACTGGGTGATACGGTTCACTCCAGTCCACTTTATGTGGGCGCCCCGCCATTTGCCTACCCGGATTACATGGAAGGTGCCGGCAATGAATACTACAAATTTCGAATAGCCAATTTTGATCGCACCCCGATTATTTATTTTGGCGCCAATGACGGCATGTTACATGGTGTTAATGCCAATACTGGTGAGGAAGAGATCGCTTATGTGCCTGGCATGGTTTTTAACAAGCTGTCTGCACTTACCAGCCCTAACTATAATCATGAGTATTATGTTGATGAGTCACCGGCTGTGGGTGATGTTTTTTACGGTGGCGCCTGGCGTACCACATTGATTGGGGCATTACGTGGCGGTGGCCAGGGAATATTCGCGCTGGATATTACTGACCCGACAAAATTTTTGGAAACCACCCCTAATCCTGCCAATACCGTGCTTTGGGAATTTACCGATGCCGATGATCGGGATTTGGGTTTTACCTTCGGCAGGCCTTCTATTGCCAGGATGCAGAACGGTCGCTGGTATGCCATATTTGGCAATGGTTATAACAATACCGAGGCTGATGGTAACGCCAGTACTTCAGGCAATGCGGTATTATACATTGTCGATATTGAGACCAAGGCAGTCACTAAAATTGATACCGGCGTCGGCTCTACAGCCACGCCAAACGGCCTGGCACGCCCTGCAATCGTAGATTACGATGGTGATTATAAAGTTGATTACATTTATGCAGGTGATTTACGGGGCAACATGTGGAAATTTGATGTCACTAGCACTAATCCCAATACCTGGCGCCAAAACTCCAAAAAATCGATTCTGTTCACCGCTGTCGATTCTGGCGGCACAGCACAACCAATAACCGTTGAGCCTGAGATTGACCTGGCGCCTAACGGACCTAAAGGCCTGTTTATAGTATTTGGCACAGGTCAATATATTGAGCCCGGCGACATCACAACCACCCAAACCCAGACCATGTACGGTATCTGGGACCAAACCGGCTACAGCGGTGGCCCAACGGTCAACGTGGCGCGTAATGATTTAGTCACGCAAACATTAACTACCAGCGTAGATAAAGGATTTGATATACGGGAGAATACCAATATTCTCATTGCTAAATGGGGTAATGGCGGTGCAACCGGTGAATACATGGGCTGGAAAATTGACTTGCCTGAAACGGGCGAACGAACAATCGCCAACCCGGTTATTCAGGACGACAAGGTAATTTTCATATCGATCACACCAACCGATAAACCCTGCGAACCGGGCGGTAACAGCTGGTTCATGGCATTTAATGTGGACAATGGTGGTCGCACAGACGACCAGGTAATCGATGTTAATGATGATGGCGTTATTGATGACGCAGATAAGACTTCTGGCGCCCTGAAAGTTACCAGTGGTGTGCGCAAAGGAACCATGATTCTCAATAATGATATTTCACTTATGGATGATGCAGTTGTGACTGGCGGTACTTCGACTGGCCAAAAATGCTCCTCTGCCGCATCCAGCAGATTAATCACCTCTGACTCTAAAGGTAATATAGGCGGTAAATCACTTTCCCGGCCAGAAGATGCCTTCAGACAAGGTTGGCGACAAATTCAATAGGAGTAAACTGACATGAAAAAAAATCAGGTTTTATTGGCTGCGATATTGGTATTGTTAAGTATTGGCAGCACATTACAGGGCGCGGGTTTCGCTGGTATTCTATCAAAGGCGGAGGGCGGCGGGACTGTCAATTATATTCATAATAAATATAATGAGATTGTCATTGACGATTTATCTTATATTTTCTCTTCAACTCTCGTAGTGCGATCAGAGAAGGGAGAAATGCTTGGCGGCGTTGCCATGCTGGGAGAAGGCAAAAGAATTGCCTTTAAAACTGCTCTCAAGTACATGGGCGGTAAACGTGTCCGTACAATAGTTGAGGTGTGGATTTTACCGACGAATTTCAGGATACCCGAAGAATGGCAATAAATTAATGAAGATTGTTGCCCATATGCCTGCGAAACACTTATTGAGGTTTTAAAATGAAGTATGTGCGATCAAAAAAAATATCCGGATTCAGCCTGATTGAATTGATGATTGTCGTCGCCATTATTGGCATTATTGTTGCTTTTGGTTATCCGGTTTATACAGAAAAAATGATTGAGACCCGGCGTACTGATGCCAAGGAGGCGCTGAGTCGTCTGGCAACTTTGCAGGAAAAATATTTTACTGAATGTAATCGGTATGCGACTGGGCTGATGGTCATAGGCGTACCACCGACTTGCGCAGCATTAAATATTCCCTGGAGTGACGCAGCGCCATTTGTCTCTTCAGATGGGCATTATGCAATTTCCATTCTTCCTCCTCCTGCAGGACCTGGAGCGCCTTGTACTGCGGCAACCTGTTTTATGCTGCAAGCAAACCCTGTCGGAGCCGGTGCTTCCGGTATGCAAAGGAGGAATGGGGTATCTGATGGCAACTTGCGCATTGACCATGCCGGTCGAAAAAGCTGGGCAAAAGGAAACACTGCAGCTCTAGATGGAAATGGTACTGGCATGTATGTTAATGGTAGTGGGGCTATTATTAGCTGGTCTGCTAAATAATTCCGGGTAAGATGGGTTGTGTCACCCATAATCTATTTACGGCACCCGTAACGCTTTTGGCAGTGTAAACACGATCTGTTCCAGCTGACCCGCTTGTTCTTCGCTTTGATTGACGCCCCACGCTTTTAATTTTTCAATGACTTGCTGAACTAAAATCTCTGGTGCCGAAGCACCCGCTGTCAAACCAATACGATCACCTTTTTTGAACCAGTGTTTTTGTAAATCATCAGCACCATCTACCATGTAACTTTGGGTGCCCACTGCCTCGGCAACTTCCCGCAAGCGATTTGAGTTTGAGCTATTTACCGAGCCGACTACCAGCAACACATCACAATCTTTTGCGATTTTTTTGACCGCATCCTGCCTGTTCTGGGTGGCGTAACAAATATCGTCTTTTTTTGGACCCCGGATATCCGGGAATCGCTGTTTTAAGGCATTAATGATTTCCGAGGTATCATCTACCGAAAGTGTTGTTTGGGTGACGAAAGCTAAAGCCCCGGGATTTTTTACAGCAAGCTTCGCCACATCTTTTTCGGACTCAACCAAAAACATGCCGCTATCAATCTGGCCCATGGTCCCTTCTACTTCCGGGTGCCCGGCGTGACCAATTAAAATAACTTCCATTCCTTTTTTGCAATTACGCACCACTTCCATGTGCACCTTGGTTACCAGCGGGCAAGTGGCATCAAAAACCTGCAACTTGCGGAGTTTCGCTTCTTGCCGAACTGCCTGGGAAACACCGTGGGCACTGAAAATCACTGTCGCACCATCGGGCACTTCTTCAAGTTCCTCAACAAACACAGCGCCGTTTTCCCGCAGCCGTTCGACCACAAAACGATTGTGTACCACTTCGTGACGCACATAAATAGGCGCACCAAACATGGTAATGGCACGATCGACGATTTCGATTGCCCGGTCGACACCGGCACAGAAACCCCTCGGGTTGGCAATAATTAGTTCCATAATTTTTTCATACCAGGACGTGCGTTAATTTTCCTGACCAGGAGATTTTATTGAAATGATCTCAACTTCAAATATCAGGTCATGACCTGCCAGCGGGTGGGCGAAGTCCATGACCACTTCTTTTTCCTTCACCTCGATTATGACACCCGGAATTGCATCACCGGCAGGTGTTTCAAAACCAACGACTAACCCTGGCTCCAGGTTCATGTCTTCAGGAAAATCTTCGCGGGGCATATTTGTCAGTACTTCTTCATCATCAGCATTATAGGTCTCAAGAAAGGAGACCTCGAATCTCTCTTTTGCGCCCGCTTGCAGCCCGATCAGGCGGGACTCCAGTGCCTCCATCATCTCGCCGTCGCCAATGACAATTGAAAATGGTTCTTCGTCCTCCGTGCCATCTACCAGCTTGTTTAATTCGGCCAGCAACAGCCGGTAGTGGAATGTCACCTGGGACCCTTGTTCTATCGTAGTCATATCAACTATTTGCTATTCAAGTATTTTCGTTTTAATTATTTTCTTTGGAACGGTTCGAAAAAAATTTAAACCCAAATGAATCAAGAATCAGAATTATAGCGCCAATGGTGATAGCAGAATCGGCAATATTAAACGTTGGAAAATGCCAGTTATTGACATAAAAATCGAGAAAATCGACCACTTTTCCCAAACGAATCCGGTCAATCACGTTGCCCAGGGCGCCACCCAGAACCAGCATCAGTCCGGTTAATTCCCATTTAGCATCCGGTCCCAGCTTGCGGGCCATATAAAAAATAACGGCGCTGACAACCAGGGCAATACTGATAAAAAAAATATTTTGCCAGCCCGATGAATTGTGCAAAAAACCAAAAGCCGCACCGGTATTAAATGCCAGGGAAAAATTAAAAAACGGCAGAATCTCAATCGCTGGCTTATGAAATAAATATTTTACGGCCATTATTTTACTAACCTGGTCAAGTATTATGACCAGTACCGGTAACCAGAGAAAACGTTTTATCATGCGAATAACCTCTGCTCGCCTTTTTGTTCAATATTAGCAACACAACGATCACAAATTTCAGGATGTTCTGTATGGCTACCGACATCTTCACGGTGGTGCCAACACCTGATACATTTTTTATGGCCGGATGCAGTGATGAGAATATAAACATCATCAAGCGCTTCCATTTTTACCGCCGTACCAGGTCGATTTTCCAGGTTATGAATCCTGGCATAAGATGTGATTAATAAAAATCGTAACTCATCCTGCAATTTATTTAATTGCTCATAAATCTCACCCTGGCAGTATATGTCCACCTCGGCATCCAGCGCCGAACCAATGTCACCTGCTACCCGCAATGCCTCCAGCTCCTTACCAACCCCATCGCGCAACTTGATTAATGATTGCCAGGCCGACATGTTTATTTCGCTTGTTTTTGCCGCCTCTGGAAACTCATACCACTGGCTGGCAAAAACCGGTGTGCTGCGGTCACCGGGCATGTGGCGCCACATTTCATCGGCGGTAAAACTCAGTATTGGCGCCAGCCAGCGTACCAGCGCCTCCAGGATATAATACATCGCAGTCTGGGCCGAGCGGCGACCAATGCTGGTGGTCGGCATGGTATACATCCTGTCCTTTAATACATCCAGGTAAAAACTACCCATATCTACCACGCAAAAATGATGCAAGCGCTGATAAATCTGGTGAAAACTGTAGCTATCATAAATCGCGACCAGCTCATCCTGGAAAGCCCGGGTCCGTTCCAGCGCCCAGTTATCCAGTGCCAGTAAATCAGAAACCGGTAACGCATCTGCCGGATCAAAACCATCAAGGTTTGATAACAAATAACGGGCAGTATTCCTGATGCGCCGATAGGTATCTGATGTCCGCTTGAGTATTTCGTCAGACATACTCATTTCACTACTGTAGTCTGTACTCGCTACCCATAAGCGCAAAATATCTGCACCTAAACTTTTCATAACTTTCTGGGGCGCAATTACATTGCCTTTTGACTTGGACATTTTTATGCCCTTGGCATCAATGGTAAAACCATGGGTCAGGGCACAATGGTAAGGCGAACGATTATTCAGGATCACTGAAGTAAGCAGAGACGACTGGAACCAGCCCCGGTGTTGGTCGGAACCTTCAAGGTATAAATCCGCCGGTGACCCCAGGTTATCACGGGTATCCAGGACACAGGCATGACTGACGCCGGAATCAAACCAGACATCCAGAGTATCAGTCACTTTTTCATATTGGTCAGCATTTTTTTTCAGTAAATCTTCTGGCGCCAGTTCGAACCAGGCGTCCACCCCTTTTTGTTCAATGAGCCGGGCCGCCTTTTCAAACAGGGAATTACTATCCGGATGAGGCTCACCGGTTTTTTTATTGACAAACAGTGCGATTGGCACACCCCAGGTGCGTTGCCGGGAAATACACCAGTCGGGACGATTTTCTATCATGCCTTCAATACGCGCTTTACCCCAGTCCGGTAGCCAGGCGGTGTCGTTAATGGCCTTGTTTGCCTTAACCCGCAATTGATCCATTGATATAAACCATTGTGAGGTTGCCCGGAAAATAATAGGCGTGCGATGACGCCAGCAATGAGGATAACTGTGATTAAGGGCTTCAATATGTACCAGTTTATTAACAACTTTTAATGTTTCAACCACATGGTCGTTGGCTTTGAACACATGTTCACCGGCAAATTTTTCGGTGCCGGGTAAAAACACACCATCAGGACCAACCGGGTTATCAATTTTTAGTTTGTATTTCAGGCCCGCGACATAATCATCCAGGCCATGGCCCGGTGCAGTATGGACCGCACCGGTACCCGCTTCGGTGGTGACATGGCTGCCTAAAATTATCGACACCTCACGTTTGTAAAACGGGTGTAACAGTTTGAGATTTTCCAGTGCCGCACCGTTACAGTTAGCCAAAATCTTATAATCCTCAATCTCCCAACGCAGCATACAGGCCTTTAACATGGCCTCGGCAATAATCAGGCGTTCCTTGCCGCGGGCACTGTCACACTGGACCACGACATACTCCAGTTCGGCATTGACGGCAACGGCCTGGTTGGCAGGTAAGGTCCAGGGGGTGGTGGTCCAAATGACAACACTCATCTCCCCTTCGCCTTCATGGTCGCTCGGGTGTTCTGTGCGTGCGAATAACTGGGTCTCATCGACAACTGCAAACCTGACATCAATCGCAGGAGAGTTTTTATCTATGTATTCAACCTCGGCCTCGGCAAGTGCCGAGCCACAATCCGTACACCAGTGCACAGGCTTGTGTCCGCGTGTGACATAACCAGCCGCAAAAATGCGGCCCAGGGTACGCACCATGTCGGCTTCATATTTAAAATCCATGGTCAGGTAGGGATTAGACCACTCCCCCAGTACGCCAAGGCGAATAAAATCATCCCGCTGACGGTTCACCTGCTTCTGGGCATATTCCCGGCAGGCCTTGCGAAAGGCAGGTGCGTCAATTTTCCGCCCTACCTTGCCAACCTTTTTTTCCACGGCCAATTCAATTGGCAAACCATGACAATCCCAGCCAGGCACATAAGGCGCATCAAAGCCACTGAGTGTTTTTGATTTGACCACAATGTCCTTGAGTATTTTATTAACAGAATGGCCCAGGTGAATATCACCGTTGGCGTAGGGCGGGCCATCATGCAAAATAAATTTTGGCTGGCCTTTTTTGGCGCTACGAATCTGTCCATAGAGATCAGTTTCCTGCCAGTGTTTTAATATCTCGAGCTCCTTGTTGGCAAGGTTGGCCTTCATGGGAAACTTCGTTTTTGGTAGATTAAGTGTATCTTTGTAGTTTTTTTCAGTCATGGTAATGCTTTAATACTTTATCTTTTTCTGCTTATGATTTTCTGTTTTCTGTTTTCTGTTTTCGGGTTTCATCTGAAAATGTATTCTCAGGTTTTAATTTTTTTATTAAAGAAGCTCTGATCAATTGTCATCTCGACCGAAGTGGACGACTCCATGGATGGAGGAGCTAGAGCAACGCATGGAGCAGTTGCCGAGAGATCTCAACCCACGGAACTTCAGCAGTATCAGGAAGTGACAAGATTCCTCCACTTCGGTCGGAATGACAAACATATAATTGATCAAAGCTTCCTTAATTTTTTTTTGGCCTTTTTATTTTTAAGCCAGTGTCGGGTTTCTTTAATATCCTCAAGGATACGTTGTTTTAAACTCTCAAGTGAATCAAATTTTTCCTCATCACGAATCTTGTGCAGGAAATCAACATTCAAATGGCGACCATAAATTTCTTCATCAAAATCCAGTAAATAAATTTCCAGTAAGGCGCGGGTGCCGCCCACGGTTGGCCGGGTACCAACGCTGGCAACACCGGGCCAGGGCCGGCTATTGACGCCATAAACCTCGACTACATAGATGCCCTGAACCGGACTCACGTTGCGGTGCAGGTGAATATTAGCAGTGGGAATTCCCAGTGTTCGACCAATCTTGTCGCCGTGGGCAACCCGGCCACACATACGATAAGGGCGGCCCAGTAATTTCTCAGCCGCTATTAAATCACCTTTGACCAACGCATCGCGGACACGGGTGCTACTGACCCGGTGATTATCGATACTGAATGTACGCATATTAGCAACTTTAAAACCATATTTATCACCATCGGCCTTGAGGCGCTCCAGGTCACCTAGTCGGTTCTTGCCATAACGAAAATCATCGCCAACCACCAGGTGTTTTATGCCAAGTCCATCAACCAGTATTTGCTTAACAAACTCATCAGCAGTGATGTTGGCAAAAGACGGGTTAAATTGCACGCACAATACCCGGTCAACGGCAAAACGACTCAAGGCCCGCAATTTTTCCCGCAGGCGTGTTAACCGGGGCGGTGAGTTTTCGGGTTTGAAAACCTCCATGGGCTGGGGCTCAAAAGTCATAATCAGGGTCGGCAATCCAAGATCCTGACCCTCTTCCGCCAGCTCGCCAATCACCGCCTGGTGACCGAGATGGACGCCGTCAAAGTTGCCAATGGTAGCAACACAACCTCGATGGGCCGGCCTGATATTTTGTAGTCCTCTGATTAATTCCATAACCGTTTTAATATATTACAAACTTGCGCAGATTAACCGCTCAACCCCGATTTATCCAGAGATCAGATACCTGATGACTGATATTAGAGCGCAGGGGCCAGAAGCCGGTTCCTTGCCAAGGTAGGGTGTCATCCCTTTCCATCATTTATTTTATTTTAAAAAAATAAAATACTTTTAGACAGGATTAACAAGATTTTCAGGATTAAACTTTATGAATTAAGCCATCAAAATCGTAATAATCCTGTTAATCCCGTCAATCCCGTCTATTTTTTATCACATGCTTCTGTGGTCCTGGAGGTCAGGCATCGCCTACCATTACCATAATCTTCTTTTTTGATGGACAGTGTCCGCCCTACGCGACTATCGGGTTTTCCTCGCTACTCGTCCCTGGCACCCTAATACCTTGCCCAGTCAGGGTCGGTTTCTTCCACCACCTGGTCGATGGGTTTTCGTTTGGCAAAACCCTCGTGGTAACCGTGGTAGTAACCCAACTTGAGCTCCGGGAAGCGCCAGCACAAACAGCCCTCGCCGGTATCAAAATCAATTAACCATAAGCCTTTTACCTGCAGGCCCAGGCGTTCCATTTTGCCCACCCACTGCAGAACCACCGATTCATAATCCTGCTCAACCAAACTAATATCTGGATGGGTAGGTAACATGGCCTCGAGTCGTTTGCGAACAGGTTCCAGCTCCTCGTAACTGCTGCGCGTAATGCGGCTAACCAGCGGCATCATTGCCTCGGCCTCGGCTAATGTGAATACCCTCGGGGTATCACACAAATTGATATCACTAATTTTTGCTGAGTTTGTTGCCATTATCTCGCTCAATCGTGTCCGTGTTTGAGTAACATCGCGGGTCGTAATCCTAATAGCCATAAGGAACCCATATATATAAGTATACCCGCCAATATCCACAGGGACAGGCTCCAAATCCTCGTAAATACTGTCATTTCAGTCCAGAGACCTGATTCGGTGAGGCCAAAAAACAACCCTAAGCCCATGATTATTGAGGCAATTAATACCCGAAAATGAAATAAACCCCAGCCTGCCGCCGGCCGGTAAATATTTTTTTGACGTAAAGCCCTATACAGTAAACCGGCATTTATAAACGCGGCAATGGAAATAGACAGGGCCAGGCCAACGTGTTTCAGGGAATAAACCAGTGACAGGCTCAGCACAATATTGATTATAAAGGCGATGCCGGCGATTCGGGCCGGTGTTTTGGTGTCCTGACGGGCAAAAAATCCGGGCGCCAACACCTTGGCCAGGATAAAACCGGGCAGGCCCCCGGCAAATGCCATCAACGCCAAGGCGCTCATTTCCACGTCATAAAGATTAAATGCCCCATAATGAAATAGTGTAATCAGGATAGGTTTTGCCAACACTACCAGGCCTACTGCTGAGGGTACCGAGATCAGGATGACCCAGCGCAACGACCAGTCCATGAGGCCCGAAAAAGCCGCGCCATCATCATTGGCATGTTTCCGTGACAGGCTGGGTAAAATTACCGTTGCCAGGGCGATACCAAATACGCCCAGTGGAAACTCCATTAACCTGTCCGCGTAATAAAGCCATGAGACACTGCCCGTCACCAGGAAGGATGCCAGCAGGCGATTCACCAGCAAATTGATCTGGGATATGGAACTGGCGAAAATTGCCGGCCCCATGAGACGGAACACCTTGGCGACTTCGGCATGTCTGGCTATGCGTGGTCGGGTCAGCATATTAATGCTTTTTAGTAATGGTAATTGAAACAACAACTGCATGATGCCTGCGGCAAACACACCCCAGGCCAGGGCCATAACCGGGGCTGCCATCAGGGGAGCCAACCAAATGACCGCCGCAATCAGGGACAGGTTCAGGATCACAGGGGTAAACGCCGCTGCCCCGAAACGACCATAGGTATTGAGAATACCGGCCGCCATTGAAACCAGGGAAATGAATATCAGGTACGGAAAGGTGATGCGCAACATGGCTGCTGTCAGGTTAAATTTATCGCTTTCATCGATAAAACCCGGTGCCAGGGCCATCACCAGCAAGGGCGCGGCCACCACCCCAACCAGGGTCACAATAAACAGGATAAGCCCCAGGCGACCGACCATATGGCTGACAAAATCACGGCTGGCCTGCTCATCCCCTTTGGACTTGTGTTCTGACATCACGGGCACAAATGCCTGTGAAAAGGCCCCTTCGGCAAAGATTCTGCGAAAAAAATTGGGAATGGCGAAAGCCACGTAAAAGGCATCGGCAGAGACTCCGCTACTGGCACCCAGCAGCCGCGCGAACAGAACGTCACGTATCAGGCCGGTAATACGCGATAACAGGGTCATAGAACCGGTTACCGCCGTAGATTTGATCAATTTCGAGGACAAGGCTTTGTTCTTTATGGTTTTTTTAGGTTATCGGCGGCCTATAGTATGATAATTGGCGCCCATCAGCTAATGGTTGGCAAATAATTGATTCTAGATTGATTCTAGATTGATCATTGGGGCCCTAATAATTGCTGTTTTTAGCAGATTTGCGGCCAAATCTGTCTGTCAGCATTGACAAATGCACTGAAAATTAGCATAGTTCGGCGCCCAAAAGTCCAGAAAATGAGTATCCTGGATGACAAACACTGGAGAAGAGATTGGCTAATACAGCACAAGCACGAAAACGCGTCCGCCAGGCGGAAAAAAGTCGCCAACGAAACGTCGGTCAGCGCTCAAGTATGCGTACTGTCATCAAGCAGGTCCAACAGGCGATTACGGACAGTAATAAAGATGGCGCAAAAACTGCATTCCAGACAGCTGCCAGTGCCCTCGACAAGGCCTGCAGCAAAGGCCTGATTCACAAGAACAAGGCAGCAAGGGATAAATCCCGCCTCAACAATGCGGTTCGTAAACTGGCCTAAAACCAGCACCGAATTAACCCAGAAATAAACTGGGCATAGATACACTACTGTCCGACCTAAAAATACTAAAGTGCATTAAAAGCCCTTATGTCTGCTATATCACCATACTAGTACAGTATGTGGACATGAAATAATAAAATTAGAAGCGCGTCATACCCGCAAAAGCGGGTATCCAGCAAGTAATTGATTAGGCTATAAACCAGAATGACTGGATTCTGACCGCCAAGGATGGCGGAAATGCAAGAGGATTGCCGGGAGCAATCCTTGCCCGTTGCCACGGGAATGACGGAGTTGTGGGACAGCAATGGCGCAGATACCTAAACCGACTGTTGGCTATCAGATTTTTGAAACTGGTGGCTGGATGTCGGTTTTTTCTTGCTAACAAAACTGATCAATGCCACTTGAAATAGGCAGACAACACCCCATAATCACGAATCAGGCGACAAGTCGTTTTTTCGGCAAATAGATCGCTGCATAGTTAGCTAGGACAATTGGAGAAATTAGTACATAACAGGGAGCAGAGTATCCATGCGTTCTATAAATATCTTTAGCCTTGCCGTTTTGTTAGGGCTGGTCAATATCCCGGTACAAGCTCAGGTACTGACCCTGAGTGATGCCATCCAGCGTGCGCTGGAACAAAACCCGGCCATATCAGCTACGCGTTACCGGGTCAAAGCGGCCAGTGCCGCCACACGCGTCGCCCAGGGTGCGCACCTGCCACAGCTGGACCTGAATTATATTGCCCGCCAAAGCAATAACCCCTTAGATGCATTTGCCGATAAGCTGAATACCCGCAGTGTCGATCCAGTACTGGATTTCACTGCTGATGCGCTCAATGAACCTGACCCGAGCACCCTTTATAACACCCAGTTATCCTTGCGCATTCCTGTTTATGCCGGTGGTGCTGACGCGGCGGGTGTCCGGGTTGCCAGTGCCCGGGAACAAGGCGCCGTCCACAGACGAGATCGCGTTCAAGCCCAGGTCATTCATCAAACAATCCAGGCCTATCGCAAAAGCCAGGCCACGACCAAAGCACTGGCCATTAGTGACGATGCCGTCAAGGCGGCAAAGGAACATGTTAAAACTACCAGTCAACTGGCCCGGGCCGGCCGCATTATTACTTCTGACAAACTGACTGCCGAAATCTACCTGGCAGGCATCCAGGCCCAGTACGAACAAGCACGTTTACAAGTCGACCTGGCAATTGAACAACTGCTGCAAGTAACCGGTCTTGATACTAAAGACGAAACGATTCTCAGTGCCTGGCAAGCCAATAGCAACATACCAGTTGGTAAAGCCAAACCACTGGTGCAACAGGCCCTGGCAACACGAAAAGATTTGTTGTCTCTTGAGTCTCAGATCAAGGCCGCGGAAGCCCGGGTCGACCAGGCGAGTGCGGCCTACCAGCCACGGGTTGACGTAATCGCCACCAGCAATTGGTATGACCAGAATGGCGGATTCGATGAGCAAAGCTGGGCTGTTGGCGGCGTCATTAACATGAACTTGTATGCAGGTGACCGTCACCGGCAACAGATTGCCGCAAACAAATTCCGGGCAAACATGATGCGGGATAAACTGCGCCAGCAACAACTCATGGTTCGCCGGCAAGTACGAAGTGCCATTGCCCGCGAACAGGCAGCGCGACGACGCCTGAAAATTTCCAGTCGCTACAACGATAAAGCCAGGCAAACTGTTCGTTTGGTTAAAAAACGCTATGGCCAGGGGCGTACAATTCTTATCGATTTATTACAGGCGGAACGGGCACTGATTGCTACGCGCCAGGAAACACTGGCCGCCGGACTGGAATTACAACTTGCTTACAGTGATTTGAACCTGGCAACAGGTAAGTGGGCATCAGCAGACTGGCAAGGTGCGCTTAAATGATTACGTTAACACGAACCCTCATACCTGCAGTACTGATTGTGATTGCGATGACCCTGACTGGTTGTTCCCAACCGGTGCCAACTACACCAAAATCCACATTACCAACATTGGATCGTCCGGTGTTAACAATCAAGTTCAAAAGCAATAATCGAATTATGGTGCCTGCCAGTAATATTATAAAGCGCGGCGGCATTACTGGTGTCTTTGTCTTGCAAGATAAACTGGCCCGTTTTCGAATGATCAAAACTGGCAAGCTCGTAGTCAATCATGTTGAAATTCTGAGCGGACTGTCTGGCAATGAAACACTGGTTGCTGGTGATTTAACATCAGTACATGATGGCAGCCCGATCAATACTATTTAATTCCAGTTTGGATTAATTAAGACTAGGCTCTTCAGAATAATTTATGGGTAACTTCTACAGATATACACGTATAATCTATTGATATTGGATGATTTCTTAAATGATTTGATAAGACATTTTCTGGGCATAACTATATATTTTTCCAGGATGCACCGGACGAAAGTCATGGAAAGGACTCTAACGAAGGATTCCCTCTCCCTCCGGGAGAGGGGCAGGGAGAGGGGGTCAAAAAATATGAAATCGTTAGCCCGGGCACTCCGGCGGCAAGCAACCGATGCCGAACACCTGCTATGGAAACATTTGCGAGGCCGTAGATTGGCTGGCTATAAATTTAGGCGCCAAGTGGTGATTGAACCCTACATTGTGGATTTTGTGTGCTTTGAAACCAAACTGATAGTGGAAGCCGATGGAGGGCAACACATTGAACAGATGCAATACGATGAAAAGCGAACAGCTATTTTGCAATCCTTGGGATACGAGGTTATGCGCTTTTGGAATAACGAAATACTGGGGGACGTCAATGCTGTACTTGAACAGATACAGTATCGCCTGATTGAAGTCCCCTCACCCCAACCCTCTCCCGGTGGGAGAGGGGGTTAACCCACAGACTCCTCTGACGAGGCTAAAATTAGAACAGCAACTATGTCGCAAACTCCTGAAGAACAAAATAACGAACTCAATATTGCCGGTCGTATAACCAGCCTGCTGATTGATAACAAGATTACCATATTAATTATTGTATTCGCGTTACTGGCTGGCCTGCTTTCATTCCTGGTTACGCCACGAGAAGAAAATCCGCAAATCGTCGTGCCGGCTGCCAATATTATTGTTGCCAAACCCGGCGCCACGCCAAAGGAAGTGGAACAACTTATTGTCAAGCCACTGGAAGCGATCCTGCAGGGCCTGGAGGGCGTTGAACACACCTATGGCATAGCCATGGATTCAATGGGAATCGTCAGTGTCCAGTTCCAGGTGGGCGAGAATAAGGAAGAATCCCTGGTCAAACTTTATGACCGTCTGGCCAGCAACCTGGATGCTATGCCGCCTGGCACCCAGCAACCACTGGTAAAACCGGTTGATGTCGATGAGGTGCCAATCCTGACAATTTCATTGTCGGCCAACACACGAAATGACCAGGAATTAAGGCGCATCGCCAACGATGTGCTGGAACATTTACGACAGGTAAAAGATGTCTCGGTTTCCTTTATTCATGGTGGACGCAAACGCCAGGTCAATGTCGAGCTGGACCTGGCGCGCCTGAAGCGCTTCAATATTACATTGCTCGATATTAGTAAGGCACTGGCAGCCACTAATATCGATATTCCCTCGGGCACGCTGGTTAATAATAATCGTGTTACCACTGTTGCGGCCGGGGGCGCCCTTGGTGACGCCAAAGACGTGGCATTACTGGTTGTGGGTTTGCGCAACCATCGTCCTGTTTACCTGAAAGATGTCGCAACGGTACGTGATGGTCCCGGGGAAATTAAACGGGTAACCCGTATTGGCTATGGCCAGGCCTACCAGGGCAAACGGCCAGCTGATTTTGAGGCAACGGCCGTGAGTATTGCCATTGCCAAGGTTGCCGGTGCCAATGCCGTCACCGTGGCCGAGAATGTGCTGGCACGGCTTGATGCGATTAAGGCAAGCGTGATTCCTGCTGATGTCACCGTCAACATCACCCGTAACGATGGTGAGCGGGCCCGTGATGCAGTGAATGTGTTAATGGAACACCTGGCGATTGCTATTATCACAATTGTTGTATTGCTGGTGATTTTCCTGGGTTGGCGGGCCGCCGGTATTGTCACGCTTACTATTCCACTCATATTATTTATTGTGCTTACGATTGGTTTTATTTTCGGTCATTCCATAAACCGTATTACCCTGTTTGCGCTGATCCTGTCACTGGGCATGTTGGTGGATGACTCCATTGTCGTGGTCGAGAATATATTTCGCCACTATTCCCGCAAGGGCATTGATAAGCTCAATGCAACCGTGCAGGCAGTCAACGAGATCGGCAAACCCACCAACCTGGCAACGTTTACCGTAATACTGGCCTTCCTGCCCATGGCCTGGGTAACCGGCATGATGGGACCTTACATGGGACCAATCCCTTTTTACGTACCGGTAGCGATGATCACTTCATTATTGATTGCCTACACGGTTGCCCCCTGGGCAGCCTACAGGTGGTTAAAGGTTACTGGTAGCGAACATGAACACAACGAACATAATGGCCGGCTTGAACAATTGTACACTCGCTTCATGCAACGGTTACTAACCAGCCGTGCTGCCCGCTTCTCTTTTCTTGCCACCTTAGTGGCGATTATGATCCTGGTACTGGCCATGCCCAGCATGGGCCTGGTGTTATTCAAGATGTTGCCAAAAAATAACAACAATACTTTTAATATCACCATTAACATGCCCGAGGGAACCGCACTGGAAGAAACTGACCGGGTAACACGCCGGATCGGTGATATCCTGCGCCAGCATCCCCAGGTAGAAACTTATGAGACCACGGTTGGTGAGACCGGCGTGGTTGATTTTAATGGCTTGTTGCGCGGCAGTAATCTCAGCCGTGGTCCACACATTGCTGAAGTCAGGGCGAACTTGCGCAACAAACATGAGCGCGATGTTTCTTCAATTGATATTGTGCTGCAACTACGAGAATCACTGGCCAAACTGGCCAGTGAAACCGGCGCCAATATCAAACTGGTAGAAGACCCGCCGGGGCCACCGGTACGGGCCACTATCCTGGCTGAACTCTATGGCCCGGACTATGAACAACTACGAAGAATTGCCAAAGATTTACGACGCGAGGTATTTGAAACGACGGAAGATGTTGTCGACATTGATGATACCGTCGGCCACGATACCCAGGAATATCGAATTGTAGTTAACCGTGAAAAGGCGGCATTATCCGGCATTGCCCCGGCACAGGTAGCCGAGACCCTGCATGCCTTTTTATCAGGCCATAATTTTGGCGCTGTCCAAATGGAGCTCGAGAAAGAACCAGTACCGATTCACCTTAGCATCCCGGTTGCCGATCGGGTTACCTCCAGCGATCTCAATAAAATATTTTTTACTAATCCCCAGGGCAAGCAAGTGGTGCTCACTGATATTGCCGACATCAAAGCCGGACCGGCCACCAAACCCATTCTGCACAAGGACCAGCGTCCAGTTGTCTACGTGACAGGTGAGTTGGCCGCAACCAGCCAGGTGTACGCGGTTTTGCGCATGACAAAATATCTTGATGAACATCCATTGCCGGGCAATATAAAACTCAAGCAATACTTCATGGCAGACCCGGATACGCTGGGTTATAGCGTACGCTGGGATGGGGAAATGCGGCTAACCCTGGATGTTTTCCGGGACATGGGCTCAGCCTTTATCGTGGCCATAATCCTGATCTACCTGGTACTGGTGGGATATTACGGTTCATTCATGGTGCCTATGATTGTCATGGGGGCGATTCCACTCACCATCATTGGTTTCCTGCCTGGTCATGCCATTGTCGGCCAGTACTTCACTGCCACGTCCATGATTGGTGTCATCGCATTGGCAGGTATTGTGGTGCGAAATTCTTTATTGTTAATCGATTTTATTATTGAGCACCAGGCCCAGGGGCGCAGTGTTCACGAGGCAGTGTTACTGGCAGGTCAAACCCGGTTACGGCCGATTATGTTAACAGCACTGGCAATTGTATTTGGTACACTTGTGATTATTGTTGATCCCGTTTTTGGTGGACTGGCGACGTCATTGATTTTCGGTACATTTGTATCGACCGTGCTGACCCTGTTTGTGATACCACTACTTTATTTTATGTATGACCCCGAGAAGGCCTGAGGATTGGCAGGCGTTCGTCGGAATCACAGCGTTGAAAAAAATACCTCCTGTTATACGGACCTACAGAATTTATAAAAATCATTTATGTGGCGTGCTTCGGGTCAGTGCAACTGGAATCTGATTCTTTTTTCCTGCTATAGGAACCAGCAATAAATAAAATTTGGAATCTCTGATCAATTGTCATCTCGACCACAGTGGTGTCATCTCGACCACAGTGGTGTCATCTCGACCACAGTGGTGTC
>VAPH01004553.1_pt1 | contig 21203 bp, 18 predicted proteins | sample 3393861 | NCBI WGS metagenome assembly VAPH01 (sample SAMN08290439, study PRJNA428436) | hydrothermal vent metagenome | isolation source: Deep-sea hydrothermal vent chimney | place: Atlantic Ocean: South-mid Altantic Ridge | reverse complement strand
TGGGTTCAAACTTCTTCATCCCGGGTTCGGCGGTTGTCACCGTTGTCTGATCTGTATCAGCCGGGGTGATGCCCAGATAGGTATTTAATTGTTGAGACAAGGTAAGGGTTTTTTGTTGTACTTCGTCATCCCCGCCATCCTGATCAGCGATAGCGGCATCTACCAGTTGCGCCATGACATCGCAGCAACTCAACAACAACGTCAACAACTCGGGGACAATCTCCTGTTCCCCGGCACGGACCCTATCCAGCAGGCTTTCGACAAGATGGGTGAAGGTGACCACGCATTCATAGCCAAACAGCCCGGATGAACCCTTGATAGTGTGGGCGGCACGGAACACGGAATTGATATGATCGAGATCGTCCGGATTGTTCTCCAGCTCCAGCAGTGACTGTTCCATGTCATCCAGCAGCTCGTGCGCCTCGGTTTCAAATATCTGTACACTCTCATCCATCGCTATATCCCCTTTACACCCGGCCGGGTGAAGTCTGTTCAGGCTCCGCATAGGCTGCAACAAGCTGGTCAGTAACATGAAACAGTGCGAACACGTCCTGCACGATATGTCCGTGGCCTTTCAGTTGCAGCTCTTTCTCCCGTCGCTCTGCTTCACGTTTAAGCAAGGCCAGCACCTGAAAACCCGACGTGTCCAACTCCGTAACCTGCGACAGGTCCAGTTCCATTGCCTCGCAACCATCCAGTTTTTGCAACAACTTGTCTTTTATCTCGCCAGCCGTATAGATGGTCATGTCCCCCTCTATTTTCGCCTTGCACTTTCCCTTGCTTGTTCGTGCTTTTAATGACATTTTGTTATTTCCTTTGTTTGTTCCCGTATACCGGCAACACTGTCAGGGTAAAACCAGTTTGGATACGGCATCCAGCAATTGTGGTGGCTGAAAAGGTTTGACCACCCACGCCTTGGCGCCGGCCACCTTACCCTCCTGCATCTTGCTATGTTCCGATTCCGTGGTAAGCATGCAAACGGGTGTGAACTTGTAGTTAGGCAGTTTTTTGACCTCCTTGACGAAGGTAATGCCATCCATATTCGGCATATTGACATCACTGATAATGAGATGAATCTTGACACCATTAAGTTTACTCAGTGCATCCACCCCGTCACCGGCCTCAATTACATCGTAACCTACACGTTTGAGTGCAAGACCCACAACCTGCCGGATGGAAGCCGAATCATCTACAATTAGAATAGTTTTACTCATAATTTTTTCCTAAAAAAATGCAACTTGTGATTGTGCCGCTGACTGTCCATTGGTCCCGTTGTGATTCAACCTTTGCTCCTCGGTGGTATAGGAGGTCTCCATTTGTTCCAGCCAGGATTTCACATCGAACAACTCTGCCTCTTCCTGCCCGGCGTCCTGCTCTGCGTATGCCTGGATACGATCGTGTAACATCGACATATGTCCGGTTACATGCTCAAGGATCTGGGAGACACGGTCCTGAAATTGTAGTGACACCAGCATGTCCGAGATCTCGTTCTGGATAACCGTCCCTGTTTGACGCATGCTGGATGATGAATCAACCAGCGACGAGGTCACACCCTGGAAACGTGACATGACATCGCGTATGGTGATTTCCGAATTCGCCACTGATTCCTTGTCCTGCTGTGAGGTTTGCTCGGTCAGCGCGACCACGGCAGACATTGACGTATTGATATTAATCACCATCTCGGATATCCTTTTTCCGGTGTTTGCAGATAGCGTCGAAAGCTCGCGAACCTCACCCGCCACCACGGCAAACCCCCTGCCATGCTCCCCGGCCCGTGCCGCCTCAATGGCGGCATTCAGGGATAACAGGTTAGTCTGACGTGCAATCACGGCCACTTCCTCGGCCATGGTGACCAGCTCACCCATGTAATTGCTGAAGTCACGAATCTCCTTGACCATATTTTGTTTTGCTTGCTGGGCACCGGTCAGTGCCTGGATAACGGAACCCAGATCCTGCTCGGTTGCCGTGAATAAATCGACGATGCTGCCATCGTTTCCTTCACTGATTTGCACTTTCTCTGTGGAATCACGTGAAGCGTCCACAGCTTGTTCCAGATCCAGAGCCAGGCTTGAAAACCGGGTCGCCAAATCGCTGATGGCCTCCTTTGTCTGATCACCGGCCGTACTGATCTGCCTTTTCCAGATAGGGAGTGAAGAGATATAGAGCTCATCAAATGTACCATGCGGTTCAGCCGCTCCTGTATCTGATCCGGATGACGACACATGCCGGTGCAATGACGCTACTGATCGGGACAACCACATGGCACACACCATGCCTGTAATCAGTATGGTGCTTGCCATGATGACAGTAACGCCACTTAATGGAGTAAAAGACAGGACGGCGCCCGCCCCTGCCAGGCCCAGTAGTGTTGGCACAACCCAGTATCGCTTGTATTGCATGAAGTTCGTCATCACCTTATCCCTGTTTTATTTATTTCATACTGCCTTTGTTATTTTCTGTCTGCATTTCTGCTCGCTGTCATTCCCTTGGGTACATCTACCTTGCCATTGTTATTAAATAATGGCCCGCGGGTTATCTGTTATTATTAGCTTTCTCCCGCCATTGAACTTCCAGGTTTCCACTGTATTAATTTTCCCCGTTAATAACCAAATAACCTACCCAAACCAGACAATGTTACTGAACAATTGCTCCAATAAGGCGCCAAACCTGTCTTTTACTGATTGCCTTCTATCGACACTGATTTTCATTCGAGTGAAATGCAAATTAATATATTTACCGGTATTTCTGTTTACCTTCACAGTTCACTTCCTTAATGGCCTACCAAAAATATCGATATACGGATTCTGATAATGTCAGTTGTTCGCGTATTCATATGACCCCATCAGTCATGCGGTCATAATTCGAATCAGACTTATGTTTTCTTACACACTAGGTTTCGTCCCGCAGGCCGGATACTGGATAGGGATTAGTAATGTTTTCCATTAGGCTTTTTTACTAAAATGGTTTAGTCGAAATAACTAAGCGGTGGTAGGACATATCCTTACTGGCCATTGGCCACATGAATAGCACCTGTATCTGGCTGATTTCAGTGCCTGCATGTCGGGTGATGTGTTTTTTCTGAATCTCACCGCCCGGGGCGGTGGTTTATCCGGTTTTAATCAGTGACCACAAATTATTGCTGATGGCCTGATTACCGGACTATTCCACATTTGATCGCATAGCGGACGATTTCTGCGTTTTTCTTCATATCCATCTTTTTCATGATGCTCTGTCTATGGTTACTTGCCGTCTTGTCGCTTATCGACAATTCATGGGCAATTTCGGATACCTGCTTGCCCTCAGCCATGAGTTGAAATACCTGGTATTCACGATCGCTCAGGGCCTGATGCAATGCCTTCTTTCTTACCGGATCCAGGGTATATAGCAGACTGTCCGCAACATCATTATTTATATACTTGCCTCCATTTGCGACCTTCCGGATTGCCTGTACCAATTCATCCGGATCGCATCCCTTGGACAGGTAACCTGCCGCACCCGCCCGGAGCATCCGTATGGCATACTGATCCTCCGGGTAGACACTCAGGATCAGTATTTGAAGCTCGGGTTGTTCTTTTTTCATTTGCTTCATCACATCCAGCCCACTCTTGCCCGGCATGGATATGTCCAGCAGCACCACATCCCATTTTATCTTCCGCATCTTGTTAATGGCTTCTACTCCGGATTCCGCCTCGCCAATCAGGTCAAAATCCGTGCATCCCTTAAGCGTATACTTCAAACCCTCCCTGACAATTGCATGATCATCTACAATTAATATTTTCATCAGAATCGATTCTTCTTTGATGGTGCATTGTATTCAAAAACGGATCCCCTGGAACTGTTGGCGATATTTTGAGATTTCCCGGACTGTAATTCCTGCTGTATCTTGTGAAACCCGCAGCGCAATCGGAGCATCCCCTTCTCGGTCCACTCCAGGCCACATTGAGGACTGGAATGGTGAGACGAAGCCCAACTGTCATCAAAAACAGCCCCCGCACCAGCACCCGATCGAGGGGCCGAAGAATTTATCAGCCCCGCTATATCAGAATTGTCCAGATCGTTTTCCCGGTTATCCAATATGACCCAGTCAAATTCCTCTATATCACCAGGCGATTCCGTTGGCACTTTACCGGCATTCTCGTTATGACTGATCAAAATATCTTCACCTTGACACAGCGCCTTTCGAAGCTCTGCAAACCGATGTGCGGCCCCCGTAAATAATATTTTCATGCTGCTGTCTGGCATGGCCGGCCGGGCTGCCGAGCCGGATACACGGCTTGACGGAACTGTTCGTTAATATCCACCTTGCACGCAACGGATAAAACCTTGCCAACACGTTGGGCTTTTTTATTACCAAACCGGTCCATCGGGATACCTATCCGCTTCATTAGTCGCTCCATGGCAACACTGGTGACGGTGACATATTGTTTAATGCCATGGCGTTCTGCAAAATCAAAAACGCTGCGAATCATTTCCAGGGTTACGGTATTGACTGCGGCCTGAACATTTTCACGGGCATTGACCGGTGCCACTGCAAACCGGCTGAGCTCCAGGATATTTTCGTCTTCAGGGGCCTGTTCGCCACATAATAACTGGGGAAAGGTATCCTTCAGCATATAAGCCCCTGTTGTCGGAAGAATGCGCCAACAGCCCTCAACCTCCCGCTCCTCATTTCGTGCCACCAGATAAGTGGGGTCAAGGCAATCAAAATCATCCTTCTCCATGCCATTTTCACAATTCACTTGCCAACCCAGACGTTCATGGAATACCCGGTATCGCAAGCAAAACATTCCGTTCAGCATTTCCGTATCAGTGGACTGTTCATTTGCGTTTGTAATCAGAATTTCACTCATTGTTCCTGCTCCCCATGACTTTGAAAGACAGGGGGAGTTAACAACAAGTGACTTTCCTACAGTACTGTAAGAAATGACAGGTAATGCAATAACTAAATGATTATCATGCTAAATGTTTTTGGATGATGGAATTGTAAGTTGTCTTGCCCGGGGAATGGCAGACCATTGCAATCATGCCAGCTGGGGGGTAATGAGACCGAGTGAAACCGCACGGGCTACAGTCTGCGCCCGATTAACAACATTGAGTTTTTCCGCCGAGTTTTGCATATGAAAAACAATTGTACGTTCAGACACGCCCAGAATCTGTGAGGTCTCCCACGCAGTCTTTCCGTCTGCAACCCATAGCAGGCATTCTTTCTCACGCCGGGTAAGGTTGACCTGCCCCAATGGCAGAATATCGTTCGCAAATACCCTGCGCACGGCCTCATGAACGTATGCCGTGAAAAGCTGGGCATGAGGCATCACCTGAAGTATATGTTTATTTGTATAGCTATTATTTTGAATTGAAGACAGATTAAATATGGCAAACTCACCCTGCGGGGTATGCACAGGAATACTGATACCACTATTCAGCCCAAACCCCTTCGCCTCATACATAAACTGCCGGGTGTTTTCATCTTGTTGACCCATCTGCGTTATGTAATCCCAGGTAACGGGCGTTATATGCGAGGCGCAATGGGTAACGACAGGATCAATACCCATATAATTTTCGGATTCGTAACGGGCTCTCCACTCGGTGGGGTAATTACTGATGTAAATAAAGTGTGGCTTATTAAATGTGGTCGGGATCATCGAGCCATAAAGAAACCGGTCAAACCCTAACTGTTCACATAGCTCTGAGCAGGTTAAGTGGATCTCATCCACGGTCTCTGCCCTGGTGAGTGAACTGATTAATTCCTGGCAACAGATTATGGCCATTCTGGCAGTCCATTACCGAATTGATTATTACCATTCACATAATGAACGCAAGACATTAGCCCCATTCTGCTACCCCATATCCTGTAATCTGAATTTCCATTAAATTAATGCATTAAAATATTGGGATTTATTTCACCTAATAAAACAGGTGTCTACCATAGGATAAACCACTATTTTTTACTAAGAAGAATGCGGAATTAAAAGGGAATAACATCCTACACCACCTGCAAAGCGGCGGCTGCAATGAAGGACTCTGAAAGGGGCCATCAGGTATTTTTTATACTATTCAAACCCGTCATTCGGCCACAAATGAAAGCGAATAGTAAGAACCATTAAATCTTATTAGCCGCAAATACCATATTTCTTAAAACCTTGTTTAGCTACGTATGAACGCAAATAATCATTATCAATATTTGCGAGTATTTGCGGCTATCTCTTTGCACCCCTTAACGGCAGTGCCTCTTTGTGTCTCACCGCCTCAGGCGGTGGTTCACCTGATTTTAATTAAGCAGACATGGGGTGGTATTGATATATACCGGTTCACTGTTGTCCCGTTAACCCATGACGAATACAGTTAAAATGTAAACGGCAAGTGCGTTTCGGGCTAACCCGCAATCCGGACATGAAACCGGCAAGCCGGATCAAGACACGCAAAATATGCCCTCCATTGCGGCTCGGCTGCCGCATCATCCGTGCGGCAGACGGTCTTGATCAGGCTCGCCGGTTTCATGTCCTCACATTATCATGTGCTTCATAAAGTTAACGGAACAGTGTTACAGGTTGATAAAGCACTAGCTTACAAGACCATTCTCTGCGGCATAACGCATCAAATCGGCATTATTCCTCATATTCATTTTCTTTAAAAGATTGCTACGATGGGTGCTTATTGTCTTCGCACTCAGGGAAAGCTTCCTGGCAATACCTGAAACTGTCATGCCCGAGGCCAGCAGATGAAATACCTGAAACTCCCGGTCACTTAATAATTCATGCGGTGATTTCTCTGCATCAAGATGACTGCCAAATGCAAGTTTCTCTGCAACGGACTCACTGATATAACTCCCGCCCTTCGCTACTTTACGTATTACACTTATCAGCTGATCCAGTACACAACGTTTGTTCAGATAGCCTGATGCACCTGTTTTCAGTACCCGGATTGCATACTGCTCTTCCGGGTGCATACTCAGTACAAGCACCGGAAGACCTGGTTGCTCTTTTTTAATCTGCTTTAGAACATCCAGACCGCTCCTGTCCGGCATGGTCATATCCAGCAACACAACATCCCAACTTTCTTCACGCACCTTTTTTATCGCTTCGTTTCCGGAACCCGCCTCTCCACCTACAAGCATATCATCGGTGTCGGCAAGTAGCTGTTTCAGACCGGCACGAACAATTGCATGATCATCGACGACCAATATTTTTATCACTGCTTTATCCTCTAACAGCCGGTTAATGGCATAGTTAATATTACCACTGTTCCACCACCGGCGTTATTATTGATAAGTACTTCTCCGCCGAAGGCCATGGCACGCTCTCGCATTCCCTGTAATCCAAATGATTGCCTGTTGTGTAACTGCTCATTACTGATGCCTTTCCCGTCATCCCTGATGGTCATGAGAAACTGCCCACCCTTGACCTCCAAAAAAATATTTACGTGACTTGCCCCGGAATGACGCCCGACATTGGTCAGCGCTTCCTGGAGAATACGGAATATAGTAATATTTTTATCATTATCTATACTGACTCCGTCCAGAACCACTTTTGTATCACATTTAATTCCGGTACGCTGCTGAAATTCTCCCGCGTACCAGGGTATTGCCGCCTCCATCCCCAGGTCATCCAGTAATGCTGGACGCAACTGTGTGGTAATTCGTTGTACTGATTCAACGGTAGCGTCAATCAGATCAAGTATCGATTTTATTTTTTCACGCAAGATCAGATCCGGGGCCGACAGATTCTTGTCTACCCAGTGAATATCCAGGCTTAGCGCCAACAATGCCTGACCCAGTTCATCATGGACCTCCCGTGCAATACTGGCCCGTTCATCCTCTCTGACCGATTGTAGATGAGCAGTCAATTCCCGTAGTGACTCACGTGATTTATGTAACTCACCGGTCCGCGCTACGATCAGATCTTCCAGATGCCCACGATGGTGGTGCAATTCCTGCTCGGTCTGTTTACGTATGGTGACATCACGCAAGGTACTGACGATACCCATGGCCGTGCCGGCATTATCCCGGATCAGGGAAACGGCATGCTCTGTGGGAAAAATTTCACCGTTCTTGCGTTTAAGTTCGAATTCAAAACGGGCAATTTCTCCTTTATCGAAGGCCACCTTGATACGTCTTACAAATTCCACAACATGGTCATGGTCCACATGGATCACCGCCATCGGCAGGCCTGCAACTTCCGCTTGCGAGTAACCCAGCATGGCTTGACTGGCCGGGTTTATGTCGACTATCAGCCACTCGGGTGTGGTGACTAATAACCCTTCCTCCATGGCATTGAAAATACTCCGTTGCCACAATTCTGATGTTGCCAGGGCCTCTTGCGTACGTTTACGCTCAGCGACCTCCAATTCCAGGACACTGGCCCGATACTGCGCCGCGTGGACCCGATCCACCACCAGGGCCAGCAGCAGGGCCAGCAGCAGACCAACAATCAGCTCAATCAGTGGCAATAACGATGTCTGATCCACCAGCAGTTTTTGGCTGGGCAGAAGACGCAGGTTCCAGTCGAGATTGATGATACTGATTAATTGTGTACGGATCAGGTTTGGCTCATACACTACACCCGCATCGATGCGACGATAAATTTCTTCGTTGCCATCGAATACCTCGATTGCAAAATCCTTGCCCGCCAGGTTGTTCAGGATGGATTTGAACAGTTTTGCGATGCGAAACACCCCGCCGATATACCCATCAAAACGGCCGTCAATATAAAGCGGATAATAGACAATGATGGCCTTGCCGCCCGGGTGCAACTCGATGTTGCGAGTCGCTACAACTGCATGCTTCAATCTGGCGGTCTCCAGTGCCCGTGTGCTGCGCGATTCAAGGGCAGGATATAGATTCCTGGTAGTCTCATTACCCGACATGGGTTCAATCCAGCTCACATGCGTTGAAGGATCGACCCACATGATAGCCTCCAGCCCTTTGTTATGTTGAAGATAATGTATGGCGTCTGCACTCCAGAGGGCATGTGGTGTACCACCTTGATTCTCCCAACGCCGGGCCATGCGGCCTATCGCCAGAATTTGTTGACGCATGCTGTTCTGGATCTTTACAACAAGGTTGTCGGCCTGACTCTCAATGAAATGTATGGCCTGCTGACGTTCCTGCGCAATCAGTGACTGCCACAGGATGATAACCAGGACGGCCAGTCCGATGCCGCTCTCCAGCGCCATGTTATGGGCCTTTATTCCCGACTCCTGCTTTATCAACAAACGCCATAGAAAGGCCAGGTGCCCGATCCCGAGCAGGACGAATCCAGCCGATGTATTGACCGCCATGTAAGTGGAATGAGACCAGCCGTAGGGCGTCTCCCCCCCTATCGCATAGCCCAGCAGGTGTCCCACCCCCAGGGCCAGAACGCTGATACCAAACGCCCGGGCCACCAGAATGCAGATGCGCGGCCAACACCCTCCAGCCATGATCAGCAAAAATAACCCACTCAGGAGGTGGGCCAGGGCCGTACTTGGTGCCATGCGGCCGGGGAAGGCAGTCTTGGTGGTGATGTCAGGTTCAAACAGGAATCGATCGATCCCGAAGTCAGCACCAAAGAGATACTGCATGAGGGTCAACAGGGAGAAAATGGTTACAAGGCCACCACAAAACATGGCCAGTCGTGACCGATGATAGACCAGGGCCAGTAATCCGATGCCACACAAACTAAAACCCAGGGCCGTATTGTATTGCATCGGGGTTAAATGCGCCTGCAACTGGATCAGGAGTGTCGAGTGGGTGTACCAGCCAACCATGCCCAACACACCCAGCAATATCACCAAGATGCAAAGGGTGACTACACCCTTCTTCATCCAACCGGTATCTGCAGTATTTTGTTTTGAACTGAACATAGAAAAAAGCACGTCAAATAATGATGATTTCTAATGCGGGTGGCTGTGAATATTTTTTCTATCCAGGGTATCCAGCAAGTTTATACTCACATATGCCATGACCATCAGCAATCAGGTATGGATTGTAATACGGAGGCCGGCCTTTTTATAAATAATCCCGTCCAGTGAATATTTCTTGCCTCTTCCACAGGGCCCTCTTTATATTCTTCAGGCCTTGCCACACTCAGCACCCCCAACAAAAAAAGTATGATAATTATCTGTATGAGTATGTCACCATCTTTCCGGTTTTAGTAGCCCGGCTCTCTACAATATGATGAATCTGCATATTTATTTGCTTTGAAGAAGAGAAGGTCTACGGTAAATTAAAATACAATTTATTATGAAAAAGGGTTGACGAAGGACTCAGAGCGTATTGTTACATATTGTTAAAATAACGGGTTTTAGTGGCACGTGACATATTCGAGATGCCTGCAACGGCGTGAACGGACTACCTTCCTCATGCAATACCGACCCGCAAAGCGAGTAGTATTAAAGGCCCCTGGGAGGCGCTGTGTATCGTTTAATACTATTCAAACCCATCATTCAGCCGAAAATGGACACAAATATTGATAACATATATTTGCGTTCATTCGAGGCTAAACAAGGGTTTACAAAATGCACTTGCCTCTTACATTTCAACTGCATTCATCATGGGTTAACGGGGCAACAGTGAGTTATTTTGGTACTTTCCTTTTCTACAGTCGGGACAGCTCATTCAATGCAGCTTTTTATTAATCTGTTTTTGTCGTTTATAATGGCTTCTGATACGGGAAATATCCGGTATTGTAAAATCTGCCCTTTCGACGACAAACCCGTACCCTCCCTCAAAATAATTTGATCTGTGTCAATTTTTTATTTGTAAATAACCAGGAATTATCCAGATTTATCTTTGTGACAAGCCCTGCCCACCCTATAAAGCTTGACCCTTCTGCACCCTTATTTTAAACTTTTTTCAGGTCAATTATTCACAACATTATTAAATAATATTTACACGGGGGATCTGTTATGGCACATCGTAGCTTGCCGTATCTTCGTTTGCTTGTTATCGCCTTGTTCACATTTAACCTGCTCAATCCAGTGATGGCCGGTTCTGTTGAAAATACACTTTCCAGATGGAGGGTCAAGTCGAAGGATTCAAACAGCATCCCGATTAATTCAGCCAGCCGTCTCCAGCCCATGACAAGAAAATATGCCTACTGGCTCGCAATTAAATACATACCTGATTTCTTTGATGATAAAACAACAAAAGATTATGTTACCAAGGAACTCAAGGATACACGGCATTATTATTACCGGCTGGGTGGTGTTGGCTCAAACAAGCCCTGGTTAACCGAGTCAGAGATCAGGGACAGAAACCCTGATCTGGCAGCACCGGAGTTTATGGGGCGTTACCGTCAGACTATCCGTCAGTTCAGCAGCGGGCTTTCTGACAGGGTACGCCTTACAATCAATCTCGGTCAGGCTACATACAATGCAGCGAAGGGTTTGACGGTTTTTAATACCGGTGGCGGCAAAACCAATTTTGCCGGTCAATCATACATAAAAGATCCCAATGATTATTCATATTTGCTCAGGTATTTTGGCCGGGAAGAAACAGACAGGTTTGCGGACAGGCTTTCCGGGCGCATGCTGGGCGAGGGGGCCAATGTAAAGGATGGCAGTGTGCAGCCAAGGCTTGCGCCAGGGACACGTATTCCGGCAATAATGCGTAGCGTACCCAACTACGTTATGTTGTATCTTGCCCTGGATCGTGATCTTACAATTGATGGTATCCCCATGTCTCAACGTGAGGCTGAAAAATTCCTAAATAAATACCAGCGTGCCACGGGTACGATGGCTGCCTTCGCAGAAGTGGACGTGGTTGTAAAAGGTGCGATACGATTACCGGCAAAAGGTGGCGCGAGTGCAATTGGTAAGCATTATGTTACGCTGATTGCAGATGTGAAAGAAAAGGGTCGTAACAGCTACGGCCCGGATATCCTGGGCTTGCGTCTCGGTATGTCTGAAAAGAAAGCACGTTCAGTAATGCAGCGACAGCGTTTTTCAAGCCGGGCCTCTACCGATGATCCACGACCCTTCCATGATGCAACCTTGCAATGGACGCGTGATGATACACACGGTATTGCACTTTATTATCTGTATAGCGGTGGTGAAAAACGGCTGGCCGCAGTTAGCCGTCGGTTGTATTTTGATAACAAGAACACCCGCATTGATCAGGTTCGTGATGGGCTGCGCAAGAAATACGGCAAGGAAAGCCAGGCCAGCGCGTCGGGTACGCTGTTGTGGGTTGGCAAGGGCACATCCGGGACGCGCAGTTGCAAACGGCTGGAAAAGAAATTGGCCGAGCGTACTGACTGGAGCCGAAAATGGAAGGCACCCAGAGTCCGGGGTTCACAGTCAATGAGTACAGGTTCTGCGCAGTCGGTCAGTCAGGCGTGCATGAGCAAGTATGGCTTTAAACCGGGAATGATGCCGGGTGCGGGTACATTTGACATCAGCAAGATGATGGGCCTGCAGCAATGTATGAGCCAGCAGGCTGGCAAGATGATACCCGGCTCAAGCGGGCGCAAGCAGCGTGCAACGATGATGATAGCAAAAGAAGGTGCGCCGCAAGACTATCAAAAATTCGCTTCCTGTGGTCCCGTCATCATCGCCAGCCAGCACAACGATGCTTCCGGTAAACTGACGGACGTTTCACTTGTTTTGTTTGATCCGGCCTGGTTGGCAGAGCTGCCGGCCTATCTCTTCAAGCAGAGCGGTAGCACGGGTGATATTCAGTTTTGAGCGGGGGTACCAGGATGAATTGCAGATTTATACGATCAGGATGGATAGCATTGCTGTTGCTTGCCATAATACCCGGCGTGGTTACGGCATCAGAATGGAAACGTGTGTTCAATCAGTTACCGGAAGATATCCAGAACCGGATCCTGGATGAATCAACGCGCGCCTATCAGCAGTGCAACACAGGTGGCGTTCGATCTGTTTATTCCGATTGCAAGTGTGTCAGTGAGAAATTCCGGGAAGGTAGGGTCCTGAAAGGCCCCGATGAACGTTATGTTGTTTTGTACGATACGGCCAGCAAGTCAAAAGACTGTCTGCAACCCGGATCAATTGAAGTGGTGAAGAAAAAGGAATGTTTGCAGAACAACCAGTGGTTGACAGGCAAGGAAAAATATTGTGGTTGTCTGGCCCGGTCGTATACAAAAAAATTCATGAAGCGGCCGTATTTGACACTGAATTTCATGGGGATGCTGGAAACAGAAGCCGTAATGGAGTGTGGTCTTGCCAAATATCAGGCCAATACTTCAAAAATTGTTCGGGAAAACAGGCGCAAAAATACAAAACCGGTCAAGCTGGTAGTTACAACAAATGTCATCATACCCGTATCCCCGTTTCCCTGGGAATGGATCAGGGTTGATATGAGCCCTCTGGATTTGCGCACGATAATGATTGCGAAAGGGTTTAAACCAGTCAGGTTTAAAACAAGGCAGGCAATTGAAAGGTGTCTTCAAAGAAGCTCTTGTTCTCTATCCTATCGGCAGGTATCCCTGGGGAAGGGGGTCAATTTAAAGCTGTCGGTCAGACTGGGCCGTGGCAAGATAAATTATATTCACTATACAGCAAGTTACCCGAAGGTCCTGCATGCACGCGTGGCAAGGAGCCTGAAAAGAAGCGTTAAGGGCGACATGTTAAAACCGGTTGCAGGTTTGCCGAAGGTCAGGCAATCACGCTGTACTGCTGACCGTACTATGTGTATAAATCTGGCGACCGGTATAAAACAGACGGTCGGCCGAAACGGAAACGTAAGGGAATTTTTTCGCACTCACCTTTTGGCCAGGGAACATAAGTCTGGTATGGATATTATCGTAACAGTCGAGATTGCCCCTGTGCGTGGCAGTGGACTGGCTAATTTTGTCGGGGGACTCATAGACCGGAAATAAATGGGCGCAGCAGCACATAACAGGATATCTCATGGTATCGCCGGATACAGGGGGAAACGGGTTCAGAGCAGAGTTGTTTCTGATATTAGACAAAACAGTGTTCTGATCCCGGTTGTTTGTTAAATGCAATTGATGAATAAAATGGGCACCTGCTTTAATGATCAGATGCTCTACTGACCGGGTAAACACCCGGATATCCATCTACACTGACTTCATCAGGTCATTAGACTTTTTCGAGTCTGCGTAACTTGCCAGGAAGCAGTTTCATGTCAACCAGAGATGAGGTCAGGGCACTAAAAAAGCCGGCTTCTTCGTATACCATTCTATAGTATTGTATTTTCATTGTCAGGGCACTACCGAATACTATTGATATCAGAGCAAGATATGAGCCTAAAGCAAGTGTACTGACGCCGGTAACACCCTGTCCAATGGTACAACCCAATGCAAGTACACCACCAAACCCCATTAAAATACCACCAACTACATGATTGAAAAAATCACCAACCGAGGCAAACCATTCAAACCTGAAACTTCTCTTCCATAATGACATGAGAAATGATCCCAGGATGACACCAAATACAATTGCAACACCAAGGACAATTTTTATCTTTTTCATCCCTGTGAACAGATAACCGAGAGTTTGTCCCAATGGGTTAATAAATGAAAAAGACATCGGGCTGCCGGAATTTCTGGACGGTTTGGGCCCAACCCAGCCCTTGTGCACTTCCTCGGCCATATCCCACTGAGATGTGGCCGGGTCAAGATGTTCGCGCAGAGTTGTTGTCACTGCCCCTTCAAAATCTGACTCATAACTGAGTCGTATATTTGATGTGACATACCAGAGACCCACAACGGCCAGTCCAACTATCAGCCCACCAAGGATATTGTCGAAGCTTCTACGAAAATCAGCTGATTTGAATATAAAGATCAGCAGTGCCAAAGATAGCAGCAGACCAATCCAGAGTCGGCCTGCTGCTGCATTTTTGGAGCCGGCCAGCAGTGTGCCTAAATCCTGCGCCCCACTGTCTAATGTGATTGCGAGCGGTCTGATCCAGTCATTAAAGAGTAATGAATACAAGGTTTCATCTGTGCCCGGTAATGAACTGACCATAAAATAGGAAATGCCGCCAATACCCAGAAAAACTATAATCGATTTCAGGTTCCCGGCGCCCATGCGGATCAGGGTTTTGTTTCCACAGCCGGATCCGTATGTCATACCAATACCAAATATAAAACCACCAAGCATATTTTCAGCCCAGATCAAGGTGCCACTACGGTATGGCGGCATTGCAAGATCAGGCGTAATGAGGCCCCGTGCTTCAAAAATTGTGACACCGAGTAAGGCTACTGCGATTGCAAACATCCAGGCACGGATTCTTCCGTGGTCACCCATATTAATCCAGTCGGATATTGCTCCCATGGTGCAGAAATTGGTTTTTTGTACCACTGCACCCATGACCAGAGCCAGACCAAATGCCAGCCAGAGCATCGTTGACCAAGCCACAGAGAAGCTGCCAAAAACCATTTAAGTTCTCCTTATAGTAACTGAATTGATGTCATGAATTTTATTTATATTTATTAATGGTTTAAAAAATTATTTTTCAAGGTGTGTTGCTTTGCGGTTTTCTGAGAACAGATTTTACACCATAGCAGATTTATTCCATTTTTTCTATCGGTTTAAACCCAGGGAACCTCTCAAAGAACCGGGGTTACAAGCGATCAAGGGTCAGCCGATAGCAGTTCCCGGTCAACAGGCAACATATGTTTGTTACGGATAGAAAAGATCGCTATTGCGGCACCGACGACCCACGCTTTAATCCCGACCTCATGCAAGGTGACTGACTCGCGACAGAACCTTTAAGCCCTACAGTTGTTTATCTTCTGTAATCGTAAACGTGACAAGCTTCGTATTTTGTATTGGGAACGTAATGGTTTCTGCCTGTGGCAAAAACACCTGGAGAAAGAGAAATTCAAATGGCCACGCAAAGTGGATAACGAAGTCATTTTCATAGGGACGGTTCACTCGGGCAATTGCTTGCAATAACGTATGATCGCGCATTGGTTTGTCGAGATACATCGCATAAAGCACAGGCGCATCGAATCCGGTCAGCAGCTTCTCGGTGACGATGAGTATCTTTGGCAGCTTGTCCAGCTTATTGAAGTTTTTGCGGATTTCCCGTTCCTTCTTCGAATCAAGATGAAACTCCTTTAGTAATTCAGAGTCATTGTTGTTGCCTGTGTAAACCACTTCTGAATATTCAGGTGGCAAAAATTCATCCAATGCATGCTTATAGTGCGCGCACGCCTCACGGTCAACACCTACCAGGAATGCCTTATAGCCAAGCGGTTCAACATTTTCGCGGTAATGCTCAGCCACATACTGCGCCACCTTATGGATGCGCTCCTTGCCTTTCAGGAAATTCTTCAGGTTTACCGCTCGTTCAAGGATCTTGTTCAGTTCCTCAATGTCGGCCACTCCCTCCGCCTCGGCCAGTGACAGAAATTCCTTATCAAGGGTTTCGTGCGGCACCAACATCTCGTTAGAGGCAAGATTATAGTAGAGCGGAAGGGTCGTGCCGTCTTCAATGCTGTCGGCGATGGAATACTTGTGCAGGTAACCTTTGTCATCCTCACAACCAAAGGTTTTGAATGTCCCACGCCCATAGACTGTTTTATCGACCGGTGTCCCGGTAAAACCGATGTAGCTGGCATTCGGTAGACCGGCCATGAGGAAGTTACCCAGATCACCCCCTGTGGTGCGGTGAGCCTCATCGATCAGGATATAGATATTCGATCGCGTATTGACATCCGCTGGCATGTCACGGAATTTGTGAATCATGGTGACAATGATGCCCCGGTAATCGTCGCGCAGCAGCTTGTTAAGGCGTGAAATGCTAGTGGCATGTTCCAGATTGCCTAACCCCAACGCGGCAAGGTTCTTGAGCATCTGATCTTCCAGCTCATTGCGGTCAATCATTAGCAGTACGGTGGGCTTATCTGCTTCGGGCGCTTTGAACAACAACTCAGCCGCCTTGATCATGGTAAAGGTCTTACCACTACCTTGTGTGTGCCATACCAACCCACGCTTGCGCTCCGGTTCCAGGGCTCGGCTGACGACTTTCTTTACCGCACCCGTTTGATGCTGGCGCAGAATGTACTTGTTCAATTCTTCGTCTTTCTCGGCAAAGACGATATAGTCCTTCAAAAGGCCAAGCACCTGCCCAATAGCGCAAAAGCTCTTCACCTTCGCCTCCAGCTTACCGACCTCTTCATCTTTCCAGTTGAAGATATTCCGGCGAACCGTGTTCCAGGTTACCCCATATGAGAAACCAATGGCATCGGTGGCGGTGAATAGCTGCTCGGGCACAAACAGCTCTGGGGTTTCAAGATGGTAACGATTGCCATAGATATCGGAATGGAAACGACGAAACTTACCAAGTAAAGCACCTTCTGCCTCGGTATAATATGGATTAAATTCCCTCACCTTGGCATCGAGCAGGTCATCGAAGAACAGTGACACCCCTTTTGCTTTATCCTTGGGTACTGCTTCCGGATTAAAACCACGCCGTACTTCTGCCTCTTCGCGAGACACCACTGACCAACCGATTTCGTCGGCATATTTCAGGATACGAGCCTGAACGGTTTTATGTTCGGTGGGTTTTGGCATGATCTTTCCTATGCGGTATCAGCGCCACGTTTCCCTCCACGTCTGATACTGCGATGGACGCAAACGGTAACGCGCAATGTTTCCCTCATGAAGGTTCATCACTTCCGTCTCTATCACTTCAATAAAACGCGCGCAGTCTTCTTGCGGCACGTCTTCCATAGCACGCTGCTTGATAAACGCTGTTGCGGCTTTCTTGTCCATGCCACCAACAACAACCTCAGCAACAATCTTGACCACTAGTGTACGATATTTTATACGAAATGGATCGGGTTCTCCCAACGACTGACGCACGGCTGAGTAACGTGCGCAAGAACGTTTATAAGCCCAAACGAACACATCACGCAATAATTCGGTTCGGTTGAGTTCATATACCCCCAGCACACCTTCTATGTAGACCCGCGCTGGTACATCTACAAACGACAATGGACTCAGGTTCTCGCGAATAAGTGGTAAATTTGCGGCGAGGCGCGAAACACGTTTATTGACATCTTCAAACGGCTGTAAATAAGGCAAATGCACCATAACAAAAAAGGCTTGTTCAAATGGGTCAGTAATTGCTGCAGCAGTATCGAGAACTTGCTGGAAACACTCATCGATCAATTGCGGTACTTCCAATGGATGGTAGACCGTCCCACCTATCCCAACGGCAATAGTGCGCAAGCGCCCACAAGCCTGCGTGTCAGCGAGCAGGTTATCCGATAACAAGGCATGTAGGTTTGGGATTGTGTAACGATTGAAACCGACCTCAGTAGCCTGCTCAACTAACAACTCGATGGCAGCCTTGTGGTTCAGAATCATCTGCGCTTCCTGGGCATCCTTACCTTCGGCAGCCTCCCCCAGTTCCAGTAAACGATCGGTTTCGAGCAGTGAGTAGGTATTACCTTCCAGACGACTGGAGTTCCAGGACAAATCGATTAGCAGGCGGCCGAATATCTGCCGTACATACGTTCCAGCCGGACGCTGGCCATCCGGTGAGCGCCCCATCTCGAGAAGACGTTGCCGTATTTCGGCTGGAAGATAGAAGGTATCGTTGGGTCTGTATTCGTCTAGGAAATCCCGGTTGTATCCGACTGGCTTGCGGTTCTGAATCGGCTCGCGGACAGCCTGCTTGATGGCCTCCCCCTCGGGTGAAACCGGTATGTAGACTTCGAATTTTACATTGTCGGAACGAATGGCATGGCGTGCTGAATCGATACGTAGGGTAACCGGCTGTATAAACTGAAAATAGCGGCTACCCCGGCCACGACCCTCAACAGTGAGCCGCTTCTGTTTGACCAGTAATGCCAAACGGCGTTGCAACATTCTAGGTGGTAGATCAAATTCGAGGCCATCACGAATAGTCCTGACTTGTACCCCATCAGGATGAGCCGCTACGATAGCCACAATGGCCTCAAGCTCTTGTTCGGGAATTATTTTAGGCATAAGTCAGATTATATGTCGCAAAAAGCATTATAGCGACATATAAACGTATTATTCGTCGCTTATTCCTCTTATTTGTCGTGAAAAAGGGTTTGCGGATAATAACATCGCTATTTCTCTGTATGTGGGCTACAATGTAGCACATAGACAAGAGGATAATACCATGGCTGCAAATGCTGTTGTGCGTGCACGTATTGACGCGACGATAAAAGAGGAAGCCGCTACTGTGCTAGCGACAATGGGGCTGACTGTGTCCGATGCTTTCAGGATTATGCTAACGCGGGTTGCAACCGAAAAGGCGCTGCCCTTTGAACCTTTGATTCCTAATGAAAAGACTATCCAGGCAATGCGTGAGGCACGCAGTAACAAGCTGGATACTTTTGACAGTGCTGATGACCTTATCGCTGATCTGAATAAATGAGAATTGAGCGAACCGCGCAGTTTAAACGAGACTATAAAAGAGAGGCAAAAGGTCAGCACCGTAAAATCTTGCAAGATGCGTTTTTAACGATTTTAGATGAGCTAATAAAAAATGAACCGCTTGCTGATAAATACCAGGATCACGCCTTATCCGGTGACTGGAAAGACCACCGTGATTGTCACATAAAGCCGGATCTGATTTTAATCTATCGTAAACCGGATAATTCCACCTTGCAGCTTGTCCGTATTGGCTCACATAGTGAATTAGGATTATGAGGTCCTTTCCAGGAAGAACAAATGCCCAGAGAAGCTCCGATCAATTCGTCATCCCGGACAAACCAGCGGTACAATCCGGAATCCAGTGCTTCAAATTCAGGACATTACTAGACTCCGGCTTGACGTACAGGATGTACTAATACTGCGGAGGCCAAGGATGCCGAGACCAGTGCCGCCGGAGTGACGTCATAGGAATTAATCAGAGGCTCCAGAGACAATGCTGACATAATTTTCTCTACAGAGCCGCTAAGAGATGGGCATTGCCACGTGGTGCTTCTGAACAAAGATACCGTTCTATTAGCAGGCGGCTGAATATCTTCCGCACATACGTTCCAGCCAGACGCTGGCCATCTGGTGAACGCCCCATCTCGAGAAGACGTTGCCGTATTTCGGCTGGAAGATAGAAGGTATCGTTGGGTCTGTATTCATCGAGGAAATCCCGGTTGTATCCGACTGGATTGCGGTTCTGAATCGGCTCGCAGACAGCCTGCTTGATAACTTCTCCCTCAGGTGAAATAGACAAGTAAACTTCAGCACGCCCTTCCACCTTTGCCTCGCCAGAAACTAGGCCGCCCACACCAATGATAACAGGCGACCGATAGCGACTACCCCGACCACGACCTTCGACAATGAGCCGCTGCTGTTTGACCAGTAATGCCAAACGGCACTGCAGCATCCGGGGTGGAAGGTCGAATTCCAGCCCATCACGAATGCTCTTGATCTGCACACTGTCAGGATGATCCGCTACGATCGCAACAATGGCCTCAAGCTCTTGTTCAGGAATTTTTTTAGGCATGAGTCAGATTATATGTCGCAATAATCATTTTAGCGACATTTAAATACTTTATTTGTCGCTTATTCTTAGTATTTGTCGTGAATAAGTCCGAACCGGTCTGGTCGGCCCGTGGTCACGGTTAACCAATTGAATTTATTCGACTAAACACATGCGACAGTAAATATCCCCCGGCAAAGCCGGGGGCTTTAGTTTGTGAGCCGCTCGAAGCGGCCTTTAACGGAGCCGTATCCGGCTCCTTGAATCCCCTAAAGGGGATATTTACATCAGCTGCAATTGATCTACTCGCTGATCTTCCTTTTCCTGGTGCCTGATGTATTCTCGTATCACTTCTTCATCTCGGCCTACTGTCGATACAAAATATCCTCTCGCCCAGAAATGATGTCCAACATAATTCCTCCGACGACCCAAGTAGGTCCGTGCAATATGGATCGCACTTTTTCCTTTGATAAATCCCACTACTTGCGATACTGCATATTTCGGCGGTATCGAGATCATTATATGAACATGATCTGACATCAGGTGACCTTCCTCCATCACGCTCTCTCTTTGCCTGGCCAGGCTGTGTAACACTTCACCTAATTCCCGTCGTATCTGACCAAAAAGCGTTTTTCTCCGGTATTTCGGGATAAACACTATATGATGCTTACACTCCCAGCGCGTGTGATTTAAACTGTTTACTTGTCTCATGGTTTCTCCTTTGTGTGGTGCTTGGCGGCTCACACTTGGGAGTTACTATGAGATTCCCGGATCTGTCAAACTTTGCGGGCCTCCCCAGCAGAGCTGGGGGGTCTCCTTTTTTTACTAG
>VAPH01027946.1_pt1 | contig 21278 bp, 18 predicted proteins | sample 3393861 | NCBI WGS metagenome assembly VAPH01 (sample SAMN08290439, study PRJNA428436) | hydrothermal vent metagenome | isolation source: Deep-sea hydrothermal vent chimney | place: Atlantic Ocean: South-mid Altantic Ridge | reverse complement strand
TACCGAAGAACAACAAGGGCTTGCTGGACATTTCTAGATCAGATCAATCCCGACACTGATGATTTTTCGTGAGCAAATAGTCGTTTATTCACAGCCTGGCGCGTTACCAGAGTCCGGGCTCGAGGATATTATTGGCAAGGTCAAGGCGCTTGATATGATTGAAGTACGAAAACAAATTGCTGAGCAGGAATTAAAAAAAACAGCGACCTAAATATTAAATATCGTCATGAGAAGGAGCAACGCGAAACACTTCTTCAAGTGTTGTCTGGCCGGCCTTGATTTTTTGAGCGCCACTGATTCTCAAGGTTCGCATGCCTTCTTTTAAGGCCGCCCGTCGGATGACGCTCACGTCCTCATTATTTTTTATCGCAATTTTGATGGCAGGTGACATTATCAACACTTCGTAAATACCGATGCGACCCATAAAACCAGTGTTACGGCATTCAAGGCAGCCCGCGGGTTTGTAAATGCTCGTGGGTATTTTAATTTTCCATGGTGCGACCAATGCTTTCCAGCGGTCTTCACTGACCTCGTCTTTTTCTTTGCAATGCGGGCAAAGCGTTCGCACCAGTCGTTGGGCAACAATACCCAGAAGCGAAGCATTCATCAAATAAGGCGGTATGCCGATATCCAGTAGCCGGGTAATGGCAGAGGCGGCATCGTTCGTGTGTAAAGTTGATAATACAAGGTGGCCGGTGAGCGATGCCTGTACGGCCATATCAGCCGTGTCCTTATCCCTGATTTCACCCACCATAATAATATCGGGATCTTGACGTAAAAGATTTTTAACGCCAGCGGCAAAATCAATCCCGATGTTTTGTTGTACTTGCATCTGGTTAAAGCTGTCTTCAACCATTTCAATCGGGTCTTCAATAGTGCAAACGTTGACCTCGGTTTTGGCCAGTTGTTTGAGTGTTGAGTACAGGGTAGTGGTCTTGCCTGAGCCGGTCGGGCCTGTTACCAGGATAATGCCATTGGGTTGTTTGACCATGCCATGCCACCGAATCAGGTCTTCGTCGGCAAGCCCCATTTCACGAAAGTTGCGCTGTAAAACCTCAGGGTCAAAAATTCTCATGACCAGCTTTTCACCAAAAGCCGTGGGCATGGTGGAAAGTCGTAATTCAATTTCCTTGTCTTCCGGTGTTTTGGTTTTAATACGACCATCTTGTGGGCGGCGTTTTTCTGCCACGTCCATGCGCCCCAGAATCTTTAACCTCGATGTGACGGCTGCCATGACCGGTGGCGGCAATTGATAAACAAGGTGCAGCACGCCATCAATACGAAACCGCATATTGCCCTGATCTTTTCTGGGTTCCAGGTGAATATCACTGGCCCGTTGTTCAAATGCATATTGTAATAACCAGTCAACAATGGTGATAACCTGCTGGTCATTGGCATCAAGTTTGCCCGCGCGACTAAGCTCAACCATTTGTTCCAGGTTGCTGACTGAGCCAAACGTAGACTCCTGAACCTGGTCTTTAGCCGTGCTGACAGATTTTGCCAGGGTATAAAATTCAACGGTATAACGATTAATGTCGGTGGGGTTTGCCAGTACCCGCTTAATGGGTTTACGCAGGATCTGGCTTAATTCTTTTTCCCAGTTCAGGACAAAAGGTTCAGAGGTGGCAATGGTGACGTCCTGATCGCTGACGTCTACAGGCAGGATTTTGTTGCGCGTGGCGTAGGCAAATTTCATGACACTGGCGATGGACGCGACATTGGTTTTCAGTGGATCAATGTGAAAATAGGGCAGGCCGACCTTGCCTGCCAGCCATTCTGTGAGCTTTTCCATGTCCAGGACTTTGTTCGGTGGCTGGGCACAGGTAAGTTTTTCGCTGGCCAGGACCACCAGTGGGTGCAGGTCTACTGCATGTGATTTGGCGTTACTTTTACGCAGGCGGTTAGCGTCTTCAGTGGTGATAAGCTTGTCACTGTGTAATTGTTCAAGCAAATCACGAATTTCAAGCTTCCGATCCGGTTCCGTACCCGTGTGCTGTAATCGATTCGGTTTATTTTGAACTTGTGCCATAACAACGGGAGTCCGGTGACCAGGTGGAACATGTTGGGTTTAGTCGAGCTGTTTTATCGATAGTACACGTTAATCCTAGACCATTTTTTAGCATTGGGACACCTAAACAATTAGCCTGAAAAATTAAGCTGAAAAATTAACCTGGGGGGAGTGGTGGGGCGGGCGCTTCTGGTGGCGGTGAAACGGTTTTCTTTGGCTTGATCCTTGTCGGAGTCGCTTGTTGTTCATATTGGACAGGCGCCTGTTTTTGCAAGTCCGCGGCATGGGCCGCTTTTTCTGCCGCAATCTCTCTTTGTTTTTTCGGCGAGCGCGACATTTCAGCCAGTTTGACTGGTGAGTAGCGAAATTTATACCAGATCAGCCCAAGACGTTCACGAATTGCCAGGCTGGATATGACCAATCCTTCAGCCGAAGGTATGTATTCCAGGGTTCTCAGATCCGGGTGGGCACTCAGGGTTGTAAATTCTGTGGGCGCCGGTGTGACTAACATGCCTGTTTGTGTAAACGCCCAGACCGCGCGCGGCATGTGTGATGCATGGGTAACCAGGTAAACCTGGTTAAGGTCTTTGGGTAACAGCAGTTCACTGGTGCGCAAGGCATTTTCCATTGTGTTACGAGCATCATCTTCAAGCCACTGTGCCGAAACGCCAAAGTCATCTTGCAGGGTTTTTTGCATGAGATAGGCTTCTGGCGGAACGTCATCGGTACCAAGTCCGCCGCTGACGAGGATAGGAAGTTGCGTTGCTTTCTGGAGCCTGGCGCCGAAGCGTAATCTTGCCAGTGTCTCACTGCTTACGGTTGCCGATGCGTATTCCGGGGCATTATCGTAACGACCCCCACCGAGTATAACAATGGCTTTGGGTTTCCTGCCTTCGTTTGGGAGTAACTCGGGGTTAATGGCAGGATAGACTAGTTCAACTCCGGCAATGAGGCGTTTGCTTGTCAGTGGAATGCTTAGTAGATAAATCAGGAACAAGCTGATTGCGACAGTTAGCATGCCATACAAACGCCAGCGCAGGCTGGCAATGAGTCCAATCGCAGCAATAATGACCAGTATTACTGGCGGCAACATAAACAGGCTAATCGCTTTGGGCCAAATTTCCATGGTTATCTTTGTAATATAATTTAGATTGTTTTAAATCATTTATTTTTTGTTTAATGGGCTGCTCGCTTGTTGGTCGGCATGATATGACGAACGCACCATTGGTCCACTGGCGACATTAGCAAAGCCCATGGCCAGACCTTTTTCGGCAAGCTCGGCAAAAATGTCCGGATGCACGTAACGCTCTACTGGCAAATGATATTCGCTGGGTTGTAAATACTGGCCAATGGTTAACATATCACAATCATGTTGACGCAAGTCATCCATGACCTCGATAATCTCACTATTTGTTTCGCCGAGACCAACCATGAGGCCGGATTTGGTGGGAATACCGGGGTAACGTTTTTTAAATTCTTGCAAAAGTTTGAGCGAGTGTTTGTAATCCGAACCTGGACGAGCTTGTTTATATAGCCTCGGGATAGTTTCAAGGTTGTGATTCAGCACATCCGGTAATGCATCATCCAGTTTGGTTAATGCCGTGTCCAGGCGGCCGCGGAAATCTGGCACCAGGATTTCAATAGAAATATTATTTACCTGTTTTCGAATTTCATGGATGCAGCTGGCAAAGTGGCTCGCACCCCCGTCTCTTAAATCGTCCCGATCAACCGATGTAATAACAACATAGCGGAGGTTCATTGCGCTGATGGTGGTTGCCAGTTCGACAGGTTCAGACCCGTCCAGCGGGTCAGGCCGACCATGGGCAACATCGCAAAATGGACAACGCCGAGTACAGAGTCGGCCCAAAATCATGAATGTTGCAGTGCCATGGGTGAAACATTCACCCAGGTTAGGGCAGGCAGCTTCTTCGCAAACTGTATTCAGGTTATGTGCCCGCAGAATTTCCTTGAGTGCAAGCGCCTCTGGGCTATTGGGCGCCCTGGCCCGAATCCATTTCGGTTTTTTCAGGGGATTGGCTCTAGGTACCACCTTAACAGGTATGCGCGCTGTTTTGCTTTTACCTTTTTGCGGATCAGGCTTGGCTATAGAGTTAGTGGGATTATCGCTCATTGGCTGGATCACATGGCTTATTTAGTGGGCTATTATAATGAGTATTATACCCTAAGCTTAATCGTAGTTGATGGATAAGGTCATTGGTAACCGTGGTTTTATTTACTTCTTTTATATAATCAGAAACTTGTGTCACCTCAAGATTTTGATACCCGCAGGGCGGGATTCTTGAAAATGGTTCGGTATCCATATCCAGGTTAAAGGAAAGGCCGTGATAACTACAGCCCTTGCGAATTCTTAATCCGAGGGCGGCAATCTTTTTGTTATCTACGTAAACACCCGGGGCATTTTCTTTTCTGGCCGCTGTTATATTATTTTGTGCCAGACAATCAATAATCGATTGCTCAATACTATTTACAAGTTGGCGGATACCGATATTTTGTCGCCGTAAGTCGAGCAGCAAATAAATTATGAGCTGGCCGGGTCCGTGGTAGGTAATGTCACCACCACGATCAGTTTCAACCACGGGGATGTTTGAATTGGATTCAGGATAATGTTGTTTGCGAATATTCAGGCCAACTGTATAAACCGGATCATGTTCAACAATCCATAATTCATCTTGCGTATCGGGGCCACGTTTATCAGTAAATTCTTTCATGGCCGACCAGCAAGTCTGATAATCCACGTGACCAATGTTTTTAATACGCAGATCGGGATTAGTTTTTTTTTGCTCGTCTGGTGAATATTTTTTTACAAGTGCATTCACGTGACAGCGCCATCCCGTAAGGATTGTTTATAGGTCCGGTATTTTCCAAGTATATTTTTATAGACTGGCCCCGCCAGGCCGTTACCAACTTTATTGCCGTTGAGCAGGGTGACTGGCAGGATTTCCTTGACTGAACTTGTCATCCAGATTTCATCAGCATCGGATAATTCTTGTTCTGTGATCATGGTTTCTTCGCCAGTGAATTTACTTTTCGTAATCAGCTCAACAAGCAGATCCCGGGTAATGCCCGGTAGTATTTGCTCGCTTTTGGGTGGGGTCCGGATTAGCTTATCTTTAACAATAAAAATATTACTGGCTGCGCCTTCTGTCAGGAAATTGTCTCGAATCAGAATTGCCTCAGTTACGTTTGCCTCGGCAGCCTGTTGCCTGAGCAGGACATTGGCTAACAACGAGGTGGCCTTGATCTCGCATCGTTGCCAGCGATTATCCGGGCACGTGATAGCACTGACGCCATGTTCTGTGTATTCAGATTTTGTCACTGGCGCGGTATCGGCATAGGCAAATACTGTGGGTGGAATTTTACCGGGAAAGGCGTGGTCTCGCGGCGCTACGCCACGGGTAATTTGTATATAGACCATTTGATCGATGATATCTGGAAAATTTGTTACCACGTTATCAATGAGCTTATTGATTATCCCGGCCCATTGATCTTGTGTGTGGGGGTTACTAATACTGATTGCAGCCAGGTTGTTTGTTAACCGTTGCAGGTGTTCTGCCAGCCTGAAGCCATGACCACCAAATACGGGGATTACTTCGTAGATGCCATCACCAAAAATGAAGCCCCGGTCAAATGGTGATATTTTCGCATCTTTTGCGGGCAAGAATTTGCCATCCAGGTAAACGAGATCGATATTATTCATGGATTATTTCGTTCGAGTTTTGATTGGGTAGTCAGGAATTACCGTCCAGAGTATACCCCGTACCCATAATAAAGTGTGCGATACACGGAATTCCCGCCCGAAATCCTCGAATGTCACTTTAAGAACTGTGACTATTAGAGGCCTTTGCACGGATTGCCTCATAATATGGATTGGCTATCAAGACGAAGTAGCTCAATCAGCGAAAAAGCGGAGTTTACACATAAGTAAATGAGCACTTTGAGCTGATTTTTAACGCAGTATTGGAAGAAAGGACTTTCGTGCAAAGGTCTCTATTCAATAATCAGGCGAGTATTGGCAATGTCATGGGAATTTCGCAGGGTATCGACCAGTGCCTGGCCGGCCTCAATATCAGCCATTGGGCCGATGCGAACACGGTAGACGGTGCCATTTTCAACCCGTCCTTTCTGGACAAATACGGCCTGGTCAAGTTTGTCCTGCAGGCTTGATGATAAATTGTTGGCATTCTCCTGGTTGGAGAACGAGCCCACCTGGAGATAGATTCTGGCGCTGGTATTGTCGCCGGCCGTGTTTACAATAACCTTCGTCTTCGCCTGATCAGGATTGCGCTGGCCACTGGTAATGGCTGTGACTTCTACCCGACCAGTGCCGGTCCTGATTATGTCCAACCGAAAAGCAGCGGCATAAGACAGATCAATGAGCCGGTTATGCAAAAAAGGGCCGCGGTCATTGACCCGGACAATAACCGATCGATTATTATCCAGGTTTCGTACCCGTACATACGTGGGCAGGGGCAAAGTTTTGTGGGCCGCACTCATGGCGTACATGTTATATTTTTCTCCGTTTGACGTTCTGCGACCATGGAATTTTTTCCCATACCATGATGCGATTCCTTTTCGGGAATAACCTGTTGCTTTTTTCAGTGGCCGATACGATTTTCCAAAAACAATATAGGGCTTGTTACCGTGTTTACTTAGCGGCTCTGACCTGGGGACAGGTTCCTTAACCTGGGATACATCCTGGGGGCGGGAGTGGGGTCCATCATCACTGTAATAACCACCTTTTCGGGTCGTAGAACAGGCCCCAAGAGACAAGGCAAGTATGAGCACCAGGCAGGCGTTACGTTTCATTTTATTTTGTTAATCCTTTGATGCTTATTTTTTATCAATTGACTGAGCTCAAAAACTGCCATGGCGTAATTAACGCTCTTATTATACCTGGTGATAACGTAAAAGTTATTGAAACCCAGCCTCAACAACTCTCCCTCTTTGCCTTTCAGTTTGATTATTGCTGCTTTGCGATGGGGGGCATCGTATTTCATTGGTTTTATATTATAGTAAGCCAGGTTTGCAATGGTTAATCTTGGCTTGATATCAAGTTGCAGCAACCAGGGCTCAATGGGGCCACTAGTAGAAACAAGATCAACCACCGGTTCATCTTTTTTCCAACCGTGAACCCTGAAATAGTTTCCAACACTACCTATTGCATCCTCGGCAGAACTCAAAAGATCAACGTGACCGTCCTTATCAAAATCAACGGCATAGTCCCTGTAACTGCTGGGTAAAAACTGGGGGTAGCCCATGGCCCCGGCATAAGAACCTTTAACTGATAGCGGGCTTACGCCTAATTCCCGGGCCAGTAATAAAAATTCCTCAAGCTCTTTTTTGAATACCGCGCTTCGTCTTGGATAGTCAAAAGCCAGGGAGCTCAGGGAATCAATGACACGAAAGTATCCGACATTATGTCCATATTGACTTTCAACACCAATAATAGCCACGATTATTTCCGGTGCGACACCATACTGATTGGCCGCTGAATCGACAGACCGAGCGTATTTTTTCCAGAATTTAGCGCCGCGTTTAGCGCCAAACGCGGTTACAAATTGTTGTCGGTAGCGATACCAGGGCACTGCTTCACGTGGACTGTCCATCCCGGTGATCACTTTTTCCCTGATTTCGGCTCGACGAAATATGTAGTGTAACTCGTCAGCCGAGAAGTTATGTTTAGCGACCATATAATCGATAAAATCCCTGACAGCAGGATATTCACGCCAGTCAAGTGCCAGGCTTAACGAGGCAGGTGCAAGCAGGAAAAAAATTAAAAACGAATATACTGATACATAACGAAAATTATGAAACGTCGAACGTGGTTCATACATTAATTTATTATGGTTGGGCGATTTTTCGGTTAGCATGGATGCTCATGAGCATACCAAAACCTGCCATTAATGTAACAACAGAACTGCCACCGTAACTTATAATAGGTAAGGGAACGCCGACCACCGGAAGAATGCCAGTCACCATACCGATGTTAACGAAAAAATAGAGAAAAAAAGTAAGCGCCAGACTACCTGCGAGTAGTCTTGTATATGTTTCCTGTGCATAGGTTGCAATTATAATTCCGCGGCCTGTCGCAAAAATAAATATTGAGAACAGGATAATGATCCCGAATAAGCCGAATTCTTCTGCAAACACTGCAAAAATAAAATCGGTTGAACTTTCAGGCAGGAAATCAAGACGGGCTTGAGAGCTTTCCAGCCAGCCTTTACCGAATATACCGCCCGAGCCCACGGCAATCATGGATTGAATAGTATGGTAACCCGTGCCCAATGGATCTGCGGTCGGATCGAACAAGGTCAATATTCGGTTGCGCTGGTAATCATGTAAAAAATAGCTCCAGACCAATGGCGCTGATGCAGTTATTAAAATCAGGATGCCTGCAATCAGTGTCCAGCCCATGCCAGCAAGAAATAAAACGAAGGCACCTGAGCTGGCGATCATCAAGGCAGTGCCGAGGTCGGGTTGCACTGCAACCAGTGCAGCCGGTAGTAAAATGATGCCGGCGGCTATGATGGCCTGTTTACTGGTTGCCGGTAAATGTTGTTGCGAGAAATACCAGGCCACCATCATGGGCACAGCCAGCTTCATAATTTCAGATGGCTGAATAGAGAATAAACCCAGGTTGAGCCAGCGTTGTGCACCTTTGCCTATGACACCTGTTAATAACACGATAACCAACAAAACCAGTCCACCAAGGTAGATATAAGGTGTCCAGCGCGCCAGCGTGTCAGGATGAATCTGTGCCACCAGGAATAAAACAGCAAATCCAATGCCAAGCCTGACAAGCTGCGCTACTGTAATTGATACATCCTGTCCACTGGCGCTGAAAATAACGCCCAGGCTGATGATGGCAAGCATGAGCAATGCTGTGCCCAGGGGTTTATCCAGGTTCCATCTTTGTAATGTGGTCAGTGATGTTGGCATAGTTTCAAATATATTAACTATATTAAGAGGCGTTACCCAACAGGTATTCGTCCATTAGTTTCCGGGCAATCGGTGCCGCGGCCGAACTGCCATGTTCTCCGTTCTCAACAATGACGGCTACCGCAATTTTCGGGTCGTCAGCGGGCGCGTAAGCTATGAACAGGGCATGGTCACGAAAACGTTCAGGGGTGAGGTCGCGATTGTAAACTTCATTTTGTTTAATGCCTTTCACCTGGGAGGTGCCGGTTTTTCCGGCAATCTTGTACTTTGCGTTCCAGCCAATGCGTCGACCGGTACCTTTTTTGCCATGGACAACATTAACCATGGCTTCTTGAATGGCCGGTAAATAGGGCAGGACAAAATCAGGCAGACGGTTTCTTACCTTCGGAGTAAAGCGATTTATTTTGTGTGTTACCGGATTTTCTGAAGCAAAACGTAATATCGGTTGCATGCGAACCCCGTTGTTCGCAATCATGGCAGTAGCAGTGGCTAATTGTAACGGCGTGACCAGGATAGGCCCCTGGCCAATGCCGAATATAACTGTCTCGCCGGCGTACCATGGTTCTTTGCGTGCATCTTTCCATTCTTGTGTCGGTAACAGGCCCTTTGATTCCAGGGCCAGATCAATACCGGTCTTGCGACCGAAACCAAAGGGTGCCAGAGCCTGGGTCATTAGTTCAATACCCAGCTTGGTGGCCAGTGTGTAAAAATAGACATCACAGGATTCAGTGATGGCTTTTTTCAGATTCGTTATGCCATGGCCGGTTTTTTTCCAGTCACGAAAACGATGTCTGCTACCTGGTAATGAATACCAGCCTTTGCAGTTTACCTCCGTAGTAGTGGTAATTTTTCCCAGCGCCAGACCGGCCAGGCCGAGAAAAGGTTTAATAGTTGAGCCGGGCGCATACTGACCGTTGAGCGCGCGATTGATTAACGGTTTATCGATATTATCCAGCAATGACTTGTAACTTGCCTGGTCAATCCCGTTTACAAACTGGTTTGGGTCGTAGGTCGGTACGCTGGCAAAGGTGAGCACCGCACCGGTGGACGGCTCAATGGCAACTACTGCCCCCCGTTTCTCAGCGAGGGCGTTTTCTGCCAGGGCCTGTAACCGGGTGTCTATATTAAGGTAGAGATTCTTGCCAGCCACCGGTGCAATTCGGCTAACTTCTCGTAATTTTCTGCCATAGGCATTCACTTCATTGCGTTCGATGCCTACACGACCCAGCAGGATTGACTCGTAGCTTTTTTCGATTCCCAACTTGCCGATATACTGGGTGCCCCGATAACGACTGGTATCGATTGTTCGCTGGTCGTCTTCTGATATTCGGCCCACGTAACCCAGTGTATGGATGCCCAGTGTCCCCAGTGGGTAATGTCGTTGCAACCGGACTTGTAATTCAACACCGGGCATAAAGGGTCGCTTAACTGCAATTCTTGCTGCTTCCGCATCTGATAAGTGGGTGCGCAATACTTGTGGTTCAAATTTGGGTCTTTTTTTGCGTTGTTTGTTAAATCTTTCCAGGTCACCTGCACTAATTTCAATCAGGCGACTGATGTCTGTGATTAACGACTCCATGTCTCCTGCTAATTCAGGTGTGATTTCCAGTGTGTAAACAGGAAAGTTTTGGGCCAGGACAACGCCATTGCGATCAAGAATCAAACCCCTTACTGGTGGTAAGGGCAGACTATTAATTCTGTTTTTCTGGGACAGGGTTTCGTAATGGCCATAACTGACAATTTGCAAGTAAACAAGGCGGGCAAGTAATAGCAGGCTAAGAATCGCAATACCGATGACCGTGATGGTTAAACGGCTACTGAATACACGTGACTCCCTAAAACTGTCTTTAATTGGGATATCAAGTTTCATATTTTGTTGTTGATGCCCCTTCTGACCTTGCGCAAGATCATAAATATCCAGGGCCACAAGACCATGCCAACAATGGCCGTACTCCAGAAGGCACCTTGCAAGGGCGTGGTGCTCACCATGTTCTTTAACCAGTAAACCAGGAATTGATTAAGAAACAGCAACAGCAACAAGGTCGAGGCCTGTTGCCAGCGCGGGTAAGCGCGAATTCGCAAATGCAACTTAACAGTCAGGAAAGCGATAATAGTTTTGGCGAAGGCTTGTTGGCCGAGTAATGAGCCGTAAAGTACGTCCAATAATAAACCCACCAACCAACCGGTACCGACACCCACACGCTCTGGTGTCGCCAGGCACCAGTACACCAGTACCAGCGCAACCCAGTCAGGTCGAAATTGATCAAGCCAGGCTGGCCCGGGCAAGCTGACAAGAATGAAAGCGACAACAAAGGTCAGGCCGATAGAAAACCTGGCACGATTATCCAGCGTCATCCTGGTCCTCCTCGATTGCAGGTGCTGGCTGTTTGCCCGGCCAAATCAGCAGCACTTCTTTATTATAATTCAGTTTTGCCAGGGGGATGGCCTCGATGTCCAGGAACGCTTCATTTGGATCGCTGGTAATTTTGCTAATGGTTGCAACCGGGTAACCTTCTGGAAACGTGTTGCCCATGCCGGAGCTGACCAGTAAATCTCCTTCTTCAACGTTGACTGAACTCGACAGAAAGGGAATCTTGACCGTATCCTGAGCACCGGTACCCATAACAATTGTACGCAAGCCGTTACGATTGACCATGACCGGGATCGCATGACTTGAGTCTGTAATCAGGGTAACAGTGCTGTTTAACAGGTTGACCCGTGTTACCTGGCCAAGCACGCCAAATGAGTCGATCACCGGCTGACCAATATAGACACCGTGTTTGCTGCCGCGGTTGATTACGATTTTCCTGGTGAAAGGATCAGGGTGCACCTGTAATAGTTCGGCAACAACAGCGCGGTCGGTTACCTTGGATGACGACTCCAGCATTTTTCGCAGCCGGATATTTTCTTTTTCCAGGGCCTGTAATTTTTGTAATTTTGCCAACAACAGGGGTCTTTCTGCTTTTAGTTTTACCAATGCTGCTGCCTGTGTTTCATTACCCTTAAATAAACCGGAAACACTTTCAGCTACATCAGCGGGAATTTCTGCAGCCATCTGAACCGGGTAAACAATAACGGAGAGGGCATTGCGAACAACCTGCAAGTATTGACCATTATGGTCAAGTAACATCAGGGCGGTGGATAAAAATAAAAATACGACCAGCTTGGTAATACTGGAAGTTTTACGAACGGGCAGGGCATTGTCCAGGGTATGCAGCATGGTCCGCGCTACCGTCGTTTATTCATGCAAAAAGACATCACCCATCTTTTCAGCATCTTCCAGTGCCCGGCCACAACCACGCACGACACAGGTCAGCGGATCTTCCGTGGTAATGATCGGCAGGCTGGTTTGATCGGCCAGCAACCGGTCCAGGTCGCGCAACAAGGCGCCACCACCGGTTACTACCAGTCCCTTTTCGGCAATATCTGCACCCAGTTCAGGGGGTGTTTTTTCCAACGCCATTTTAATCGCATTTACAATAGCAGTTAAACATTCCTGCAAGGCTTCGTTAATTTCTTTACTGTTTAACATCAGGCTGCGGGGCACACCATCTGCAATATGCCGGCCTTTTATTTCCATTTCTTTTATATCGCTGTCTTTTGAAGCCGTGGCGATTTTCTTTTTAATTTTTTCCGCGGTGGCTTCACCAATCAGCAGGCCATATTTACGACGCACGTAACCGACAATGGCCTCATCCATGCGATCACCGGCAACTCGTAGCGAAGCCGAATAAACAATGCCGCCCAGGGAAATTACCCCGACTTCAGTAGTACCACCACCAATGTCCAGTACCATGGAACCGGTCGGATCTTCAATGGGCAGTTCGGCGCCAACCGCGGCTGCCATGGGTTCTTCGATTAAATACACTTCCCGGGCGCCAGCCGCCATGGCCGACTCACGAATGGCCCGGCGTTCAACCTGGGTTGATCCGCACGGTACGCAAATTACGATTCGTGGGCTTGGCTGGAACAGGCGATTTTCATGGACCCGGCGGATAAAATACTTGAGCATTTCGCCGGTGACAGTGAAGTCGGCAATAACGCCTTCTTTCATTGGTCGAATAGCTTCAATATTGCCAGGTGTCCGGCCCAGCATACGCTTGGCAGCCGCGCCTACCGCCAGGATTGAGCGACTTTGGCGTGAGCCATGGCCCTGTCGAATGGCAACCACGGAGGGTTCGTCGAGTACAATGCCTTTATCACGGGCCCAAATCAGGGTATTGGCAGTGCCCAGATCAATAGCCAGATCGCTGGAGAACATGCCACGAAATCTTCTAAATATCACTTAATTATCCTTATAATAACCTTGAAAATACAAACTCTAGCAACCCCCGTCAGCGGGTTCAACCATTGGTGTGATTATGGTAACGTGCGCCGTCCAATACGAAACAGTTACTCCGATTGTCAGATAGGCCCGATATCACCATGTTAATAAATAACGACGATGTAAAAAAGATAGCGCATCTTGCGCGATTGGCGTTAACAGAGCAAGAGTCAAAAGACTTTGCCGGCAGTTTATCCCGGATACTCGGGCTCATTGAGCAAATGAACGCGGTTGATACGGCCGGCGTCGAGCCCATGGCCCATCCCAGTGAGGCCGCTTTGCGATTACGGGAAGATGTCGTCAAAGAGGAAAATCAGCGCGACCAGTTTCAGGCAGTGGCACCTGCTACCGAAGCCGGGCTTTACCTGGTACCGAGAGTACTCGAGTGAGTCATTACCATAAAACCATTACTGAGTTGGGCGCAGACTTGCAGGCGGGCAAGGGTTCCAGTGTTGAACTGACCCAGGCCTACCTTGATCGTTTAGAGAAATTCAAAGATTTAAACGCGTTTATCACGGTTGATTCGGTGTTTGCACTGGACCAGGCAAAAACGGCTGACGCTCAAATCAAAAAGGGCAAGAATAGTGCGCTCACGGGTTGTCCTATTGCCCATAAAGATATTTTTTGCACCGACGGCCTGTTGACCACCTGTGGTTCCCATATGCTTGCTAACTTCGTGGCCCCTTACGATGCCACTGTGATTAAAAAATTTAAAGACGCAGGATCTGTCACTCTGGGCAAAACCAATATGGATGAATTTGCCATGGGCTCCAGTAATGAAACTTCTTATTATGGTGTCGTTAAAAATCCGTGGGACCAGGATAAGGTGCCTGGTGGCAGTTCCGGTGGTTCGGCCGTTGCCGTGGCGGCCAGGCTGGCACCGGCCGCGACCGGTACTGATACTGGTGGCTCAATTCGCCAACCCGCCGCATTAACCGGTATCACCGGGATCAAGCCCAGTTATGGTCGCGTGTCCCGTTACGGCATGATTGCGTTTGCTTCCAGCCTCGACCAGGGTGGCATCATGACTCAAACTGCCGAGGATGCGGCCTTGTTGCTTGGCGAAATGGCGGGCTTTGACGAGCGTGACTCCACCTCTGTTGATCAGGCTGTACCAGATTACGTTGCAACTTTGAACGACAGCCTCAAGGGCCTGAAAATAGGGTTACCGGAAGAATATTTCGGTGAGGGGTTAGATGATGAAGTGGCCAGTGTTATTGAAGTTGCCCTGGCAGAATATAAAAAACTTGGTGCCGAAACAGTACCCATTAGTTTACCTAATAGTAATTTAGCCGTGCCCTGTTATTACGTGTTGGCACCGGCTGAGGCATCGTCAAACCTGTCCCGCTTTGATGGTGTGCGTTATGGTCACCGGGCCAAAGAATATACGAACCTCGATGACATGTATGAAAAAACCCGGGCCGAGGGATTTGGTGCCGAGGTCAAGCGTCGCATCATGATTGGTGCTTATGCCTTGTCGGCCGGCTATTACGATGCCTATTATTTAAAGGCGCAACAGCTCCGACGCTTGATTGCCAATGATTTCACCGAGGCATTTAAAAAATGTGATGTCATCATGGGACCGGTTACCCCCACCACCGCATTCAGGATGGGGGATAAAACCGATGACCCGGTGGCCATGTATTTAAATGATATTTATACCATCCCGGTTAACCTGGCGGGTTTGCCTGGCATGTCTATTCCCGCCGGGTTTGACAAGGCCGGCATGCCAGTCGGCCTGCATTGTATTGGCCAGTATTTTGATGAGGCCAGGATATTAAACGTGGCCCACCAGTACCAACAGGTAACGGACTGGCATCAGAAAATTCCGCCGGGATTTGAGTAACCAGAGACGAGTGATGAGGATCAGGTTTTTCTTGGTAAATAGTAATCAAGTAATAAAAAATAGACGGGATTTACGGGATTAACAGGATTGTTTAACTTTACAGACTGGATTCAGCTAGAAGGTTTAATCCAGTAAATCTTGTTAATCCTGTCTAAAGTGTTTTGTTTTTTTAAGAATAAATGAACGCTTGGCGATTTAAATATTAACTTAGGAACCTGAATTAATGGAATGGGAAACAGTCATTGGCCTGGAAGTGCATGCCCAGCTACAGACAAAAAGTAAAATATTCTCCTCTGCCTCTACGGCCTATGGGGCCGAGCCCAATACCCAGGCCTGTAACGTAGACCTGGCCCTGCCCGGGGTGTTGCCGGTAATGAACCAGGAAGCGGCACGCATGGCGGTTAAATTTGGCCTGGCCATTGGCGCCAAAGTTAATAAACGATCCGTGTTTGCCCGCAAGAATTATTTTTATCCTGATTTACCCAAAGGTTACCAAATCAGCCAGTTTGAATTACCTATTGTCGGTTTGGGCAAGATGGTCATCAATATTGATGGTAAGGAAAAAGTAGTTGGTATTACCCGTGCCCACCTTGAAGAAGATGCCGGTAAATCATTGCACGAGGATTTCCAGGGCATGACCGGTGTTGATTTAAACCGGGCCGGTACCCCGTTACTGGAAATTGTGTCGGAACCGGACATGCGCTCATCAAAAGAAGCCGTGGCCTACCTGAAAAAAGTACACGAACTGGTACGTTACCTGGAAATTTGTGACGGTAACATGCAGGAAGGTTCGTTTCGTTGCGATGCTAATGTTTCCGTGCGACCAAAAGGTCAGAAAGAGTTTGGCACCCGCGCCGAGTTAAAAAATATTAATTCATTTCGATTTGTCGAAAAGGCAATTGAAATTGAAATTGAACGTCAGATTGACGTAATCGAGAGTGGCGGTAAAGTGGTACAAGAGACCCGCTTGTATGACTCGGTCAAAGATACCACCCGGTCAATGCGCAGCAAGGAAGAAGCCAACGATTATCGGTACTTTCCCGATCCTGACCTGCCACCCATGGTGCTGGATGATGAAACCATTGAAGCCGTGCGCAAGACCTTACCGGAATTACCCGATGCCAAACGAACACGCTTTATTAAGGAATACGGCCTGACCAATTATGATGCCGGTGTCCTCACCAGCACCCGGGCGCTGGCTGACTATTACGAATCTGTTTGCAGCCATGTCAAAGACAATGCCAAGCTGGCTGCCAACTGGGTTAGTGGTGAGTTGTCCGCTTTTCTCAATAAAGAATCAAAAGACATTACCGAGTCACCTGTTAGTGCCGGGCAACTGGCAAGCTTGCTGAATCGTATCGAGGACCAAACCATTTCCGGGAAAATCGCCAAGGATGTATTCGAGGCCATGTGGGCCAGTGAAGGATCAGTGGACGAGATAATTGATAAAAAAGGTCTGAAACAAATTACTGATTCTGGTGCCATTGAAAAAATAATCGATGACGTACTGGCTGCCAATAACGTCCAGGTTGAACAATACAAAAATGGCCAGGAAAAAGTATTCGGGTTTTTTGTTGGCCAGGTAATGAAGGCCAGCAAGGGCAAGGCCAACCCCGGGCAAGTTAACGAAATGCTTAAGAAAAAACTGGCTTCTGCTTAGCCTGGCTAATTATTATTTATTACGACATATACTCTGATTTTCTTATATTCATAAAATGACTGCTCGCGATTTTATTGTGATACAACAAAAGAGCTATCACATCTCATAATGGGGTAGCGGTGAACGTGCACATGAAAAATAAAGAACAAGTGATTTTTGAAAAAACAGAGACAGTTGGATTAATCGAGGAGTTAAAGTTTCAGTATCAATCATCAGTTGGCAGGAAATTCTTTAGAAACAAGAGAAAATTGTTTAACGATTTTTGCGAAAGAAAACAAATGGTAATTTTTGCAGATGATTATGTCAGCAATAGAATACTGTCCCACGGTTTATATGAAAAAAAGCAACTCGAGCTGATTTTTGATTGGCTGAAGAGTAAAAAAAATGTTTTCAACAGTACAGTGCTGGATGTTGGTGCGAATATCGGCAATCATAGTCTTTTTTTTGCCAGCTTTTTCTCAAAATGTATAAGTTTTGAACCAAACCCGCGTACGTTCTCAGTGTTGGAGATAAATTCCAGGCTCGTAGATAATATAATCCCGATGAATTTGGGGCTTTCTGATAAAAAAAGTACAGCACAATTATATACAAGTTTCAGAAATGTTGGTGGGTCTTCATTGTCAGGCGACAGGAATATGGAGGTGGATAGCAGTAATGATATTCAGTTAGATAAACTTGATGATATAATCAATAATGAAGAAAATATTGGGCTTATGAAGATAGATGTTGAAGGGCACGAGTGGTTTGCGTTAAAGGGTGCAGAAAAAGTAATAAAGGACAATAAGCCTATCATTATTTTTGAGCACAACACTGCCACAGAAAACAGTGATGCGGATGTTATCAATCTTTTGAATAGTTACGGTTATCACGATTTTTACGAAGTTGTTGATGGATGGCAGCGCTTGAATAAAACTCTAGGTTGCTATCCAGGGTACCTTCGTTCTTTAGTTAAAAGTTTTCTAATTCTTGGCGGGAAAAAGATTTCACACAGGATTGTGCGCATTGAATCTTTTAGTAAAGGGCAATATCCTCTTGTCATTGCCCAGGCCAGATAGTTTGAAACGTTTTTGATGTTTTAAGCGTTTCGAATCGATTAAGATAATAATTACGATCTTATGCTTTCATAATGTATTAAGTGGGCACTACCCGGAAATACTAAACCAGGTTCATTCATGTATAACAATTCAACAATCAACGAAAGGAAACGAAAATGAAAAAAATTATACCAGTTAGTTTTATTGCAGCAAGCTTACTGATTAGCGGCATGATTCAGGCGAAAGATACCATGGACATGAAAGGTGATCAGTCGCAAATGATGGAAAAACGCATGCAAACTATGAAGACTGAATTAAAGCTTAATGCCAAACAAGAGAAGGCATTTGACGCGTTTGCCAAACGAAAAAAAATACTAATGCAAGATATGATGAATCAAAAACAGGCCGGAAAGAAAAATATGAGTGGTACTAAAGACATGCACGGCGGGCAGATGAATAATATGCAGGGTAAAAAGGGCATGCAGTCTCAGCAGGGCATGGGCGGTATGATGGGGATGATGTCTAAATTAAGTTTTGAAGAGCGCATGAATTTTATGCAATCACATGCAAAAAAAATGTCGGCGACAGCGAAAACGGGCAAAAAGTTCTTTAGATCACTTAGTGCCGAGCAGAAGAAAAAACTCAATGCCATGACAAAAAACATGCAAAGCATGGGCGGCATGAATGGCATGGGAAGTATGGGCGGTAAGGGCGACATGAAAGGTATGAATATGAAATAGTCATATTATTGGCAACCGCAGGACCAGGATGAAAACGATTCTGGTTCTGCAAGTTCGTCTCCCGCATATTGCTGTAATAGATCCCACGCTTGAGCAAGATAAGGATGGCCAGGTAGTGAAGGCTGGTTAAGGCGTTGCCAATTTCCACGGGTTAAGGAAATGCATAAGAAAAAACAGGCAGCACTTTGATATAAAACTATTTTTATTTAATCAGGGTTTTATACAGAGGAACGGTAGTTATAATCCGACGAACGTTGATTCAAGTATTTGCCCCACAAAACCCTATTATTTCAATACAATCAGACAGCCCGGGTTGTTCCTAATTTAATGCGTTTTGTCATTCTTGCTGGCCTCATTTGGCCAACCACTATATTATCCCGCCCCGGAATAAAGCCCTGGTTCTGCATCAGGACACCATGATTGCAACGAACAAGAAATATATTTAAGAATAAATAAGGAGCTGTAACTGATGATCCGACGTATTTTTTTAACGCCTGTCTTGACTGTAAAATTTTTTCTATTAATCGCTCTTACTGCAGCAACCCTGTCGGGATGTGGCGGGAGTAGTAGCGGTGGTGGTTTGCCAGCAGCACCTCCTGACCCCTTACCAGATGGGCCAGTCTTGAGTGGTACATCAGCTGACAGTAGCGCCGTCCTGTCCTGGTCAAATTTGACGGACGCAGAGGATTATAAAGTTTATGTTTCTACCAGTGGTCCAGCTAGTAAAAGCTCGACCCTGGTTTCAGGATTCCCGGCCCCGGGCGCAGCCATGGTGTCTTATGTGGATCAGGGTCTGAATAACACGACTACCTATAACTATGTGGTTACCGTCACTATTGGCGGTCAGGAAAGTAATGTCTCAAACCAGTTTGTGGCCAATCCTTTCCCCCAGGCTGTGATGCTGGTGGGTGGCACTGATTTTACCTGTGCCTTGCGTGGCAACGGGACTATCTGGTGTTGGGGCGCAAACAGCTCTGGCCAATTAGGCGATGGCAGCACTACCGATCGTTATAGCCCAGTACAGGAAGTTAACCAGTTCACAGATTGGGTTGATATATCTGTCCTCGCCAGTCATGCCTGTGCGCGCCGAACCGGCGGCACCCTGTATTGTTGGGGTAATAACTGGCGTAATGCAGCTGCCGATTCAAGCGATCCAACTAAAGTTGATCCGGCAACAATCAGCACTGCCAATCCCCAGGGTTATGTCGTTACACCTACACAAGTTGATGCTGCTGCCGACTGGATTGATGTGTCAGCTGGCGTCAACCGTACTTGTGGAATTAAATCCAGCGGTTTTATTTTCTGCTGGGGTGGCAATGAAGGCGCCACGCCCGTTGTCCAGGGGGCATTATCCAACTGGGCTGAAGTGACAGCAGGCGGTGACAGTTTTTGCGCACTTAATGACTTGTCGCAGATATTTTGTTGGGGTGGCAACGGTAAAGGCCAGTTGGGCAATGGCGTCATTGGCGGATCTATTGCTCTGCCCACACAAGAAATTACCGGTGCCAGCGACTGGACCCGGGTGACCATGGGTTACAGCCATGTGTGTGGGTTGCGTGGTGCTGGTACTGGCTCAAGCTTGTCTTGTTGGGGCTGGAATGAGCATGGCCAGGTAGGCAATGCAATGATTACAACTGGCGAAGGCACACCCATACCGGTTGGTAGCGGCAGTGACTGGGCCACTGTGATAGCCGGGTACAAACATACCTGCGCCAGTAAAACTACGGGTGAATTATTTTGTTGGGGCTTTAATTCCAACAGCCAGCTTGGCGAAGGTGTGACCGGTGATGTTGCTATTCCCACGTTGATTGGCGGGGTTGGTCAAACCGACTGGGGCAACCTGATTGCCATGGGTGTAAATCATACCTGTGTCACCAAAACCGATAAAAAAGTTTATTGTTGGGGCCGAAATGATGTTGGCCAAATTGGTAACGGTACCAATACGCCAATCAAGAATGTCCCCACCCGGGTTGGCATTGCCAATGACTGGCGCAAGGTAGAGACCGGCATATTCCATACCTGCGCAACCAAAACCGATGGCACCTTATGGTGTGCTGGCAATAATAGTTATGGCCAGCTCGGTACCGGTAATAACAATCACAGCCAGGATTTCAAACAAGTCACCGCCAACACAGATTGGGCTGATATTGCCGTTGGCCAGGATCATACCTGTGCCATTCGTAGCGGTGCATTATATTGTTGGGGTAAAAATTTATCAGGCGCGTTGGGAAATAACAGCACAACCAATGCCAATGCACCAGTACAAGAGAACAGCGGATTTACTGACTGGACAGAAGTCACTGCCGGCAATAGCCACACCTGTGCTATTCGTAGCGGTGGCGCCTTGTATTGCTGGGGCAGCAATTTATTCGCCCAGGTTGGTAACGGTAGTGGTGGTTTTTCAGCACCGAATGTGTTGACGCCAGTGTTAGTAGGGGGCATGACTGCTTATGATACGATCCGTGCCGGTACATATGCGACCTGTGCCAGGGCTGGCAGTTTACATTGTTGGGGCAATAGAAGTGCTTATGACCCAGCAGGTAGCGGCCGATCTACGCCTGGACAAATCTGGTCTGGTTCATTTAATGATTTTGCAGTAGGCAATCATGTGCTTGGTTATGATGGAACCAATAGAGGTTTTAAAACCTGGGGTACTAACAGTTATGGCCAGCTTGGTTGGGGAGTCCTTACTAATATTGATACTCC
>VAPH01046761.1_pt1 | contig 21382 bp, 33 predicted proteins | sample 3393861 | NCBI WGS metagenome assembly VAPH01 (sample SAMN08290439, study PRJNA428436) | hydrothermal vent metagenome | isolation source: Deep-sea hydrothermal vent chimney | place: Atlantic Ocean: South-mid Altantic Ridge | reverse complement strand
CCGCGGCGGCCCACTCGGTGCGAGAGTGATTTCACTTTTACCCCTACTGCCAGACCGAACTAGCTACACGATTGTTTCAGGTAACATTTTCATCACGACTTGGATCGACAACAAATACTACCTCTTCGATTATGACGAGTGCATACATATACGCGGCTTGGCGACAAATGGCTTTTGGGGTGAATCCGCTGTGACCGTCGCGAAGAATGTTGTCAGCCACGGCATCGCGCTGCGCAAGCACGGCAACGCAACGTTCAAGAGTGGCGCTACACCGGCAGGCGCATTGGTGCATCCCGGAAAGCTAACGCCCGAAGCAAGAGCATCGCTGCGCAATGAATGGAATGCAATCCACGGCGGTGTCGACAACGCAGGAAAAATTGCTGTCCTTGTCGAAGGCCTCGAATTCAAACCAATCGCGATCAGCAACAATGATGCGCAATGGCTCGAAGCGATGAAGCTAGACCGCGAACAAATTGCATCGCTGTTTAATTTGCCGGCGCATAAATTAAATGCACTCGAAAACTCGGCCGTCCGCGCGAATCTCGAAGAGCAAAACCGGAACTACCTACAGACATCATTGTCGCGCTGGATGAATCGGTTCATCGAAGAATGCAAAACGAAACTACTGACAGAAAAAGAAAAGCGAAGCGGCAACCATTATTTCCGCTGGTTCCCCGAAGCATTTTTGCGAGCAGACACAGAAAAAAGATTTGAAGCATACAGCAAGGCGATTACTTCGCGCTGGATGTCGCCGAATGAAGTGCGCGAAAAAGAGGATATGAATCCGTACGAAGGTGGCGACGAGTATGCGAATCCGGCAATCGACCAAAAGGAAAACACGCAGCAAGTCGATGCGGTCAAAACGATGCTTGCGAGCCGCGTCAACGATTTGATCCAACACGAAGCGAATCGAGTTGAGCGAGGTGCGCGTGCGAATAACTTTGTCGACTGGCTCACGAAATTCTACGACGGCTACGAAGAGATTGCGAGCAAGTATCTTGTCGATGCGATGAACTGCTTGCGAGTGAATGGAGTCGATATCAATTGGCGAGAGGCAATCGGCGAGCATGCGGAGAATGGCCGACAAGACCTACTGTGCATTGCAGACACGGCGACAATGGACGACTTACAAGCAATGGTAAGCTCGCACTCAGAGAATTTGCGAGATAGGGCAAAAACACTATACGAAAAAATCATGGAGAAAACAAACGATGGCAACTGAAATTTTCATCTACGACATAATCGGCGAGGATTTTTTCGGCGAAGGTGTGACGGCCAAAAACATCCGTGACGAAGTAGCAGACGTCGCAGACGACGAGCGAATTTTGCTGAGAATCAATTCTCCAGGTGGCATGGTGTTCGAGGCGGCTGCGATTATCAGCTTGCTTTCTGCGCATCCAGGCGGAGTCGATGCGCAGATTGATGGCGTTGCCGCCTCGGCAGCGAGCTACATCGCAATGGTTTCGAGCAATATCGCGATGAGCGATGGTGCGATGCTAATGATCCATAATCCATGGTCAGTAGTCATTGGCGACGCCAGCGATATGAGGCACGAGGCGGAATTACTCGATAAAATAAACGGCAATCTCGAAGATGCCTACGTGCGAAAATCAGGCATGAAAAAAGAAGCTGTGAAAGATGCAATGGATGCCGAGACGTGGTACACGGCGACCGAAGCGACAGAAGCTGGCTTGGCCGACAGCATCATTGATACGGCACCGGCTGCGTTCACAATTTCAGAAAAATTCGGGTACAGAAACACCCCTAGTGTGCATAGAAACAAGCTCCCGCACGAATTGCCGGCGAGTATCGCGGCGATGAAGCGAAAATTATTGTTGACAAAAGCGGCGATGATCGATTAAATTCAGCGCTAGACAAATCTTGCAGTCTGCCGGCCAAGCCGCCGAAGCTGCAAACGATAGCGAGTCCAATCTGCCAAGACGCGGCAAAGCTTGCTGAGTGAAAAACAATTTCACTTGCGAGCGGTGCCGCGTTTTTCTATGCGCATTGCTGCAAGCCGACAAAAAAAGGTGAAGCAATGACCACGAAAGAACTGAAAGAGCAATTGGCAGAACTGACCGACGAAGCGACGGCAATTCAAAATGTCGCGGAGTCGCTTGAAGGCGAAGGGAAGGCCCTGGACGCCGACCAGCAAAAGCGCTGGGATGAATTGATGGGCGAAGAGACAGGCGAAGTAGCCGTCTTGACCACACGCATCCAATCGGCAATGCGAGTGGACGGCGAGCGAAAGCGTCTCGCGACATTGCGGATGGCGAGCGGAAGCAAAGTCGGTAACCCGCTCTCTGGCACTGAGTTTGATTTGCAGACCGGCGTTGCAACGCGGATGGATTTTTACAAAAACCGCTTCAAAAATCCGCAAGGGCGGCTGCGTTGGTTTTCGAATGATGAAGCTGGTAGGCGCGATGCGATCGACTGCGGAATTTGGCTGCGAGCAGTAACTGCAAGATCACTCCGGCGATGCAACGAAGAAGCAGAAGCGCATGTCGAAAGTCTCGGCTGGTCTGTCATGGCAATCGCGACCGAGGGGACAGACAGTGCCGGTGGCTACCTTGTCCCCGATCCACTTCTTGCTGCGTTTATTGAGCGCCGAGAGAGTGTTGGGATCGCGAGACAACTTGCAGAATTCCAAGTGATGACATCCGATACGCTGCGCGTGCCGAAGCTAATCAGTGGGCCGGTCATCACCTACCCAGGCGAGGCTGGCGCAGGAACACCGAGCGATCAGGTCTGGGGGAGTGTTGCCCTGGCCGCTGCAAAACGGATGGCGCTTTCTCAATTGTCAGCGGAATTACTAGATGATTCCCTTATTGCGGATGTTGAAAAACTCGTCTCACGTATGGGCTATGAGTTCGCGCTGAAAGAGGATACCGACGCGATCAAGGGCGATGGTACTGCGACGTATGGGGGTGAAACCGGTTTGCTCACTGCGCTCGGTGCTGCAGGAAAATTTACCGCCGGTACGGGCGATGACACTTGGGGTGAATTGGCACTCCAAGATTTCACCGACACGATGGCGATTCTCCCAGACGAGTATTGGGGTGAGCCGTCTTGGCTTTGCTCGGCGTCATTCTATCACTCGGTCATGTTGCGCATCCAGGCTTCCGCCGGTGGCAATACCATTGCGACACTCGAGGCAGGTGGGAAAGCACGACCACTATTCCTCGGCTACCCGGTTTATTTCACTGGGCAAATGCCGAAGACGACAGCCGCAGCTACGGTATGCGCACTATTCGGGACATTTGCAGATGGACTCTTGCTCGGCGATCGTTCTACATTATCGCTTGCATTTTCGTCTGAACGTTTTTTCGAGCTAGACGTTACTGCGGTGCGTGGAATAACACGGATCGATTTCAACGTCCACGAAGGTGGCGACGGCTCGAATGCCGGTGCCTATGTCGGATTGTCGACAGCAGCGTAAACATTAACACCCGGGTGCAAACACACCCGGGTGTTTTACTTAAAAAGCAAAGGAAACAAAATGACCATCGAATCAATCAGAAGCAACATGAAAATTGTCGACGTGCTCGACTATGCAAGCGGAACGGCAGATCGAAACGGCGCGACAATTGATGCCGCAAGATTTCACGGCATTTGCTTCATCGTAAAATTCGCAACGATTGCTGCCGGTGCGACAACGAATATCAAGGCGCAGCACGGCGACGCATCGAATCTGAGTGATGCGGCAGATATCGCGGGCACCGCGCAGAGCATCGCAGCGACGGATGACAACAAGGTGTTTGTGATCGATATCAAAAAGCCGACGAAGCGATATCTGCGACTCGTCATCGACAAAGACACGACAAATGCGACTGGAGAAAGTGCAGTCGGCTTGCTGTACGGCGCAGACATTAAGCCTGTGAGTGATGATGCGGATGTTACCGGCGAGCAGTTCGTCGCACCTGCAAGCGGCACCGCCTAACAAGTTGGGCGATAGGTGTTTTTACTTATCGCCCAACATTTTTGGAGAACCAATGAGAGTAAAATTCTCGAAGCCATGGCGCGGGCACCTCGAAGGTGCAATTGCAGAAATTACCGAAGAGCGTGCAAGTGAACTTATCGCCGGCAAATTTTGTGTGCCTTTTGAAAGCGAAAAAGTAAATGTCGATAGTCAAGACGATATCAAAGACGAGCGACCTGCCGGTAAGTCTAGCAGACGCAAAGCAGCAGCTAAGGGTTCGGAGCGACGACCTCGATTCTGAGGTTGCTGTGATTATCGAAGCTGCGGTTGATTTTTGCGAACGCGCTGTAGGGTATTCACTTAGACTGTTGCACACGCGTGAGGAAGTTTACGCGACGTGGCCGTTGTCACCATTTGCATTTTCGATGCAGCCGGTTGCTTCGATCACATCGATCAAGTATTACGCGCCAGACGGTACGGACACAGTAGTCAGCGCAAGCGATTACAGATTGACCACAACTTCCGGCACGAGTTCAGTCGTTGAATTTATCGCAACATTTTCTCGTCCATCGCTTGAAGCGCGGCTTGATGCAGTGCGCATAACCTATGGCGCTGGGCACGCAGCACTAACTGACATTCCAGCAGCAGCAGTCCATGCAATCAAGCTGATGATATCAGCGCTATGGGGTGATGACTCCCCCGACAGCCTGGAGTACGCGAAGCGGTCTGCGCATGATTTGCTGAGCACAGTGAGTTGGGGCGCGTACCGATGAGATTCAGCAAAAAACGTGCGAACGTACGATCACTGCGGCACTTGGTCACCATTGAAAAACTGAAGCGACACGAAGGCGACTACGACGGCATCCCTGAAGAATGGGAGACGCACTGCGAGGCATGGGCAAGTATTCGCCCCATACGCGGCAAGGAAATGATTGCCAACCAAGGTTTCGATTCGCAAAAACTCGTCGTCGGCGAGACACACACAATCCGCCTGCGGTGGCAGGATGGGATTACCTCGGCAATGCGAGTCATCCACAAAAGCAGGAAATTCAACATCACTGGTGTGATCAATGTCGGCGAGCGCAATACCTGCATCGAGCTAACAGCGGTGGAGGAAAGTTGATGGGAAAAAAGGGAATCATAACTGGGGTGAAGGCCCTAGACATGAAATTGGCGACGATGGAATTTCGAGTGCAAAAGAAACTTGCTCGTCGTGCGGCAAAGGTAGCGGCAAAGCAAATAGTGCTTCCGGCTGCAAAGGCGCTCGTACCAGTAGACACGGGTGCTCTTGAGGCATCGCTGAAAGTTCGCGCATTAAAACGTACAAAAACAAGAACAGGATACACAGTCCAGACGCTTGGTCTTGAGCGTCCGATGCAAGCGCCTGCGGTCGAATTCGGCTCAGAAAAAATGGAAGCCGATCCGTTTTTGCGCGAAGCGATCTATGGAAATGAGGCTGCGATTAGGCTGAAATTCGCAGTCGAATTGAAACGCGCACTGGTCGAAGAGGGCGTGTTGGGGAGATTTGCAAAATGATCCGGATCGAAAAAGCGCTGCGGAAATTTTGGATCGATGATGAGGATATACGAGACAAAATCGATGGGCGAATTTTTGCACGGCGCGTACCAGATCACACGACGAATCCTTGCGTCGTCCTGACGACTATTACGACCAGCCGAGAATACTCGCTGGCAAATGAAATCAATGTGCTAACGGCAGTCGTACAGGTCGATGTGTACGGCGCCAACACGGCAGAGGTAGACGAGATCACTGAGCTAATTCGCAATCGGACGAGCGGATACAAGGGTCTTGCCGGTGATCTTTTCTTGCAGGGATGTTTTATTTTACGGGAGCAATCGGAAGCGAAGCGCCGGCGCGACGGCAGCAATAGATTTGCGAATCGGAACAGCACCGACTACCAGATATTTTTTTCTCAGGCAATACCAACACACGCATAGCGAGGCTACATAATGGCTATCGACACAGGCTTAGGCGCGACAATCGCATTCACTGACAGCTCGTTTGCTGCGAGCTTCACGACGCTCGGTGGCACAGAGATGACGCGCGAAATGCTCGACTCGTCACACCTCGGCACGACGGATTACATGACGAAAATTGTCGGCGATCTTGTTGACCCTGGTGGTTTTGATATCGAGTATTTTTTCGACCCGGCAGCTACCATCGCGCCGATCACTGCGGCTGCTGAAACGATCACGATCACATTCCCACTTGGCTCCTTGACGACCGCAGCCATCATTGCAGGGACAGGGGCGTTTACTTCTTCCGGCACGCCAGAGCTAGTTGCGGGCGGCCTAATGAAGGGCTCTGGAAAAATCGAGTGGACCGACGGATTCACATTTACTAAGGAAGTCTAAACTATGGACGTCAGACTAGAGCAGTTAGTCGGCCAACGTGCCGGCAGAAACGGCATTCAGGAAATTGCGCATGCTGTCGACCGAGTTTTTTTCAACGACAAGCATGTCGGCTGGCTCGGCAGACATACAGGCGCGACTTTGATTTTCTTGCCGGGTGTTGCCGAAGCGAACAAAGAAGATATCAGGAAGCAGGTGAGTGCCATCCGCGAAGAGGAAGGTATTTACCCTGGGGTGAAACAAGAAACAGTGCAGCCAGTGCATGTGCCGGCTGCGGTAATCGAAGAGGAAGAGGAAGACGATGAATGAACAAAATAGTTTCGTGTCGCGCGATTCGCTTTTTGGAAAGCCGCTTGAGCGACGATTCGCCGACAGCGAGGTCGCAGGATTTGGCAAGTTCCGCATCCGCAGTATTACCGCAGGCGAGCAAAATAAGCTGAACAGAAAGAACTACAGCAATCGCGGAACGGTTTTGCCTGACAAGCTTTTGCAGGCGAACGCACGATTTCTTGTCGCTTGTGTTGTCGACGCCGATGGCAACCAGATTTTTTCCGAGCAGGATGTTCCTCAGATTCTTGAGCTTGATGCGAAAATAATCGAGAACGTGATTGCAAAATGCAGTGAGCATTGCGGCTTCGATGATGAGGCCGCAGAAAAAAACTAGCGACGGACAAGGCACGACAATTCGCGCTGCACCTTGCCCGGACTGTTGCGCACACAGTCGATGTCGACGGCATGCTCGACAGCATGACACCAGAGCAATTCGACGAGTGGGTTGAATTTTATTCGCTGAAACCTTGGGGCGATGACTGGTTGCAGGCCGGCTTGATTGCCTCGACGGTCCACAACGAGATTATGGTGACCGCATCTGCATTCGGCGGCAGCAAGGTCAGCGAGAAAGATTTGGCGAAGCCGCAAGATTTTATGCCGCGTGTTGCGAAACAAGCAGAGAAAAAGACAGCGCTAAGCTCGCAAGAATTACTTGTCTGGCTGCGCATGCAAACTGGAGTGTGATTGATGCCCGGCGGAATTGGCACTACAGGCACGACCATCGGCTCGATCAACGTATCGATCGGTGCGAATACTGCACGATTGCAACGTGGGCTCAGACAGGCACGTGTGATGATTGGCGGGTTCGGCCGTCTTGCTGCTGCTGGCGCAGCGACGGCTGGCGTTGCAATCTTTGCTCTTTCGCGCCGCTACGAGATGCTCAATCGAGCAATGCTCCGCTCGCAGGCGATCATGAAAGGAATCACCCCAAGCGTCAATGCGGAGATGCTCGAAACTGCGCTGCAAGTTTCCAGTCGAACGCAATTCAGCACACGCGAAATTGCGAGAGGCTATTTTTACCTTGCGTCTGCCGGCATGGACGCGAAGCAATCGATTGCCGCGCTGAATCAAGTTGCGCTCTTCGCACAGGCCGGCAATTTCGATATGGCGACCGCGACCGATCTTGCGACCGACGCGCAATCTGCGATGGGTCTGAAGGTCAAAGATGCCGCGCAGAATCTCGTGAATCTCACACGTGTGACCGATGTTTTCACACGCGTGAATACAGCCGCGAATGCGACGATCCAGCAGTTCAGTGAAGCGCTCACCACAAAGGCTGGTGGTGCTTTGCGCATCGCGAATAAGTCGATTGAGGAAGGCGTCGCAGTCCTTGCCGTGTTCGCCGATCAAGGACTCAAGGCGCAAAAAGCAGGCGTTGCGCTTGCGATTGTATTGCGCGATTTGCAAACCAAGGCGATCAGGAATGCCGCTGAATTTAAACGACTCGGCATTAGTGTGTTTGACACCACCGGCGAAATGCGACACATGGCAGACATTATCGGAAATATCGAGCAGCGCATGGCCGGCCTGACAACGCGCGGGCGAAAAAAGCTGTTGCTCGATCTTGGATTTACGGACAAGTCGGTCGCAGCGACACAGCTTTTGATCGGCTTCTCCGATGCGATACGCGATTACGAAAAAATTGTGCGCGATGTCTCTATGACGACGAAAAGCGTCGCAGAGGCTTCGCTGACCGCTTTTCAAAAAGCGATCGCAAAACTCGGCTCTGCGTTCGACCGGCTCTCGCAATCGATGGCACCAGTTGTTGCGATGATGACCAAGATGGTCGAACTTGTTGCGCAGGCGACCGAATTCATTTCTGATCCGAGCAAGCCTGGAGTTGCAGCCGGCAGGGGCGGTGTTTCTTACCGCGAATCATTAAACGCCCCAGGGTCTTTACTTGAGCGGCCGATACAGCGGATGATTTACGACACTGTCTCTGGCATGATTGCTCAGCCAGCAGCCGTGCGAGCTGGCAACTTCCCAGCGACAGGCTACGAGCAGCCAGCCGGCACACGGCGCGGGCAACTCGGGCGCACCGCAACGCAATTGAGGGCTGCGACAGACGCGGCAAAAATAATCGCAAAAGAAGTACGTTTTGCAGCATATGCAGTCAGAAATGTTTTCAACAAGTCCGAGAAGAAAATAGCACAATTCAACGCGGCCCTTGCTCTCGGAAAAGATGTAGCATCTGTCATACCGGATGCGGCGAGGCAAATCGGCGATGCTTGGATCGAGGCCGGGAAAAAAGTCGACGCGAAACGTGGCGAGCTTGCGAAGTCACTCGGCTACGAGTCGGTTGCAGAATTCACGGAAAAAATGAAGGAATTTTCAATCGGCGGGCAAGGAAAATTCTACAGCGAGCAAGTGCAAGGCGCGCTGAAATTCATCGCGAGGAATCTGCTCACGGGCAATGTCGAGACTGCGCTTGGGCTTGGCCATGGTATGGGGGCGAAAAAGCAACGAGAGATTCGCGACCTTAGTTTTGTCGAGACGGGGAGCGCCGAATCATTCCGGCGCAGAGAATTGCGAGCGCGCCAAACGAAGCAGGACAAAATCGCGAAGAAACAATTAGCTGTGCTTGAAAAAGTCGAGAAGAACACGCGGAAAGATGAAGCGAAGGATGCGAATCTGTAATGGCGACAACAAGCAACAAGGATTTTGCATCGCTGACAGGGACATTCCTGAGCACGTTCCAGGACAGTGTGACCGTCTCGTATTTCGTCGAATTCGACTCGCCGCAATCCGACCCCTACGCTGTTTTTGTCGCCGCGCAACTGGCGAGTCCGGACCCCGTACCTTTGCGCGGCGAATTTTATCCGGGCCTTCCGATCATCGCACGGCGGTTTTCTGTCGCAGTCGAGAGCGAGACACGCACGGCTTGGCGCGTCGCCGTGACGTACGAGCCGCAGGTTGCAGGGGACGTCGAGCAGACGCCTCCGGCGAATCCGATGTCGTGGGAAACGAAATATGATGTCGAGTACATCGAGCAAGAGTATGTCATTACGTCGGCGAAAAATGTCGAGGTCTTAGCCCATGCGAATGCAGGAAAAGAGCGAGCCGCAAACACCCCTGGTCCGATTGTCAATGCGGCCGGCAAGTCACCGATCAGTCCACTGGTCGACACCGAGCGCAACCCAATTCTCGTCATCACAAAAAACTATTCGTCCCTATCGCAGATCGTCAATCTCAATGACACCTACATGCGCACGACGAATAGCGACACACCGCAAGGCTTCTCGATTCGCACGATGAAATATCTGCTGACCGATTCGCTTGGGAAAAACAGCTACGAAGGAACTGAGTATTGGGAAGGGCGAACGAGAATCGAAATCAAAAAAACAACTGACCTGATACTCGACAACGAGGGCTACGTTTTTTGGGATCCGGCAGCCAAAGACCCCAAGGGTGCCGAAGGCAACACGGATGGATGGTGGGTGCCAGGAACGGTTTGGGATAAGGAAGAAAAAAAACACGTGCAATCTGCTGACCCTGTCGCGCTGAAACTTGATGGGAGCCAGGCAGGTGCGAACGATCAAGAAACAACCATCACATGGAGGCACCTCGACGCAGTATCGTACGCGTCGCTGGTGAGCTAATGGCAGACCTTGTAATTACCGGCGCGAATGTAAAATTGATGGGCAAGAGTGTGCGTACTGCGATTGCCGATTTGGCATCGGGGAATTACACGACCCATCTAGGCATAGCAGCCGCTGCCAACACATTGGATATTGCGATTACTGCATCCGGTGTGGCGAGGGCGTAATGGGTGGATTTACACTATCCGATGCAGACGTACGTCTTTTGCGCGATATGAAGCGCAGGGTCATGGGCGGCAAAAGCTCGAAGCGCCCCCCTGCGCTTGTCCGGGCCCCGAGGATGCTGCCGGGCGGCGGCGGCTCGACGGCGAAAGCATATATTTCATGGGGCGAAATCATACCAGCAGCGTGGTTCGACGAAGGGCGCGAACTTGAGCCGGCAGGGCAGGTAGGATATGAGCTGACGGAAAAAGAAGGGACAGCGGGAGCGCGCTACGAATACGACACGGGCAAGCCAGTTGTCTTCGACAGTTTTTTTGTCGGCGGCGTTAGTTCTCCGGCTGGGAGCGACGCCGCATATATCTGCATCGTCGTCGATGGAATTCTTGTTAATGTCGATTGCGTCACGACGCAGATAGTACAGCCGGCATGAGCATCACGCCAAACTACCAGATATCTTACGGCAAATTCAATCCGTGCGCGCTCGACCGCCGATTCGACGACGATGATTCTGGGCCAGATTGCCGCAGGGGTTTCATTGACATCATCGAGCGCAGGCCACAAGTGCGCGTGCGAATTTGGCAGCGTGATATACGGGTAATTTGGGAAGGTACGACAACGCAAAGCGGCACAAGGCTGATTGACCAGCACGTGGAAAAAAATCTTGGTTGCGGTATCGCAGCTTACGAAACCGAAAACAGAATACCGTCATACGGCGGCGAGACAAGACGGCTGTTGCAGCTTGAGCGGCTGCCGGATACAGGTGTTGCGAATTCGATCAATTGGGATATCGAATTACCTGCGCAGAGGAATATCAATCTGGTTTCGCGAAGCTTCAACGGAATCGTTGCTGTTTTTTGCTCGCAGGAAGTCGAACTAGAGGGGCCAAGCGGCCCATATGATTCAATGGAATACGGCATCACGCTTGTCGACTTTTCGTCTGGTAGTGTGATTGCCCCATGGAAGCGAATTGTTGGTACCTTCTCTTCGGGTTCTGAAGGCGGTGCAGAGGGAGGTCTGCCTGGAGCACTCTTGCACATGATACCTTACTCGGAGGAGAAGATATTAGTCTACGACGGCGAAAAACTTTTCACGCTCACCGCTTGCGATAATTATTTCGTGACCAATGATTGTGATGGAGACGATGTCAGCGGATCATCAAATCTTCAGACCGTGCTCGCTACTAGCGGCGACTCTCTCGCAAGGATGTTCCACAGCGGTGCGCAGTATGCGGGTGGATTCGAACAGGATGTAGGAGCAGGCACAATCAAGCATGTGATTTTAACTGCGTCCGGCCCGGTTTCAAGCGGCTACACAAAAGTATACGAGCGAGACGAGAGCAACGTTGGACGCGCGCATACTGCGATCAGCTCGCATTGTGGAAAAGTCTATCTCTATAATCGGCTCATGCTCACAGAGCCGCCAGAAGGAACCGATCTCGCAGATTGGCAGCAGGGTGCGAAGACCCTATTCCGCTACGATCCAGAGACAGGCACCACAGATGAAATTAGTGTCTTTGGTCATATCGCGTCAGGTTACCCGCTTCAAACATCTCCGCTTTCATATTACACACCGATCATCTCAGCCGGCTACATCGTCAAGGACACCTTCCCTGGGGGCGATGACCCCAACGAACCGTGCCCGGCCGGGAGCTGCGGCGATGGCGATGGTGGGGGCGAACCCCCCTGCTGTGCCGATGGTGGCGGGCTCACTATGCTGTGGCTCGGCACCGAGGCAGGCGACTGTGAGACTGGCGGCTGTGTCGATCCTGCTGAGGCGTGGACCTGCGCCCGATATGACATCGGCGTCGAGCTATCGCCAACATGCCCGGGCGACTGCATTTCAAGCTTCACCGCGCGCGTCGGCTGCTGGACAGCAGCATGGGGCTGCTTTGACGTCGAGTGCGGTGCAACACCTGTGCATGCTGGGATTTGCAAAACCGAGGTGCTCCAAAAAACATGCACATACGCGGCCTATGGCGTTACGGTTTGGTGGCATTATGATTTTTGCACTTGCATCGAATTTGTTGTTTCGACAGCCGCCGGCTGCCGCGACCGGATGGTTCTGAAATTGGGTAACTGCTCATACTGATGGCCGTAACGCAACACGACACAGATGTGATACACCTGCCTGATATCGTCATGCCCGACGGGCGGCGTAGCAAAATAGCGATCATGCCGCGCAACTCGCATCGTCCAGACCAGCCTAGGTGTATTTACTTAGGCGAGTCGGTTGATAAAATCAAGACAATCTGTGCCGACGGCAAAGAAGCATTCCAAGCGGCAAACGTCTGCACGGCACCGGCACACCAACTGCCGAGCGGCAAGCCGGGCCGCTGCCTGCCGATGTACCACCCCATCGGCAAGGGCCTTGAAAACTGGAACGAGCGGGAAGAATCGAAGCTGGTCCATTTGTGCGCTGGGTGTGAACACTTAAAAAGAAAAGAGAGCACGAAACATGGCAACAGTAGCACTTAGGTGGGCGACGCTCACCACGGCGAATACCGCGAAAGATGGCACCGGCACAGTCGGCGTCATCCACAATGAGCCGGTCGAAATGTACATCGACCGTGTTGTTTTCCGCGCACTCGGCACGAATGTCGCGACTGTTGCGCGACTGTTCATCAACAACGGCGACCCGAATAGCGACGCGGCCGCGAACGCGCTGTTCGACGAAATCACATTGCCGGCAACGACACTTGATGAAACGGCTGCATTAACTGAGCAGATTATCACCACCGATCTTTGGCTCCCGGCGAATTATCGCCTGCTCGTGACGCTCGGGACGACTGTCGTTGCCGGCTACCGGGTGACTGCGGGTGCCGGCCCATATTACACAGGTGCTTTCGCTTAAGTGAATACCCCAATCAAAAGGAAAGACGATGAAAAACAAACGAAGATTCATGTTGGCAGCCGCATTTTGGATGTTGCTTGCGGTTGCTGTGCAGGCTGCCAATGTGCGGTGGATTGGCGCTGCCGACGATGTTGCGCAGGTCACTACTAGTACCGTCACTGGTGCGTGGGCAACGGATGATACGGCCGTTGCGCAAATAAATAACAAGCAGGTCGTCCTGGCACTCGGGACCGACGTAGCGACGACCGACGTGGCTGCCGAGTTGGCGGCCGCGATCAATGCGACCGACGCAGAGACAGGAAAAGTCGGTGTGACATTCGACGAGACGCGTAATGTCGGTGGACAGGATATCGGCGAATTTAATGACGTGATTGCAACGGCGAGCGGCTCGGTGCTGACCATCACCAGCCGAACGCCTGGTGTGCCATACACGATTGCATTTTCTGCGACCACCGCAGGCAGTGGTGCAATGGGTGCCGCGTCGACAACGACCGCTGCGACAGGCAGGAATAATTTTGACAACGCTGCAAATTGGGAAGGGGGGTCTTTACCCTCTGCGACCGACACGCTTGTTTTCGATGCCGGCAGCGTAAGCGTATTGTTTGGCCTGGAAAACACGACGCTAGATTATGCGATCAATCGAGCTAACAGCTACACCGGCTCGATTGGTTTGCCGAAAATCAACAACACACATGCGGGCCGAAGCTATTCAGAATATCGTGCGCGTTTTCTAGCAGTGCCGGTCACCGCGACGACTGGCAGCGTGTCGCATTACATTGGCGACCGCACGACGACCCGAGCGAGCGGCGCTACCTATCTTGATTTCGGCACGAACGATCCAGCATCGATATACGTCTACTGCAACGCGACAGCGGCTGCTGGTAGTGATGGCGCACCGCTTCAGGTCGTTGGGGGTAAAGACTTATATCTGACGATGTATGGCGGCAACATCGATGCCGGAACGAATCTCGGCGAGAATGCAACGACCATGCAGGTGCTGACAATTTTCAAGGCTGACTCTGCTGCAAAAAATTCAGTCGCTCGCGTCGGAACGAACGCGAATTTCTTCAACGGCATATTGCCGATACGGCAGTACGCCGGGACGATCTATCTTGATGCAGACTGCGACGGGACGAATAATGCAATCGAGGTGCATGGCGGCACACTGCTCGTCGCGCAAACAAGCCAGTTGCGCGCACTCAGAATTTACGGCGGGCGTGTTGATTTTCGCGGGACACTCGTCAATGCGCTTTCTGTGTACGGCGGCGAATTCGATGCGACCCGATGCCTGAGCGCGACAATTAGCAATTCGATTATGCTCTATAGTGGTTTCACTTACCGCGATCCTGGCAACGTGATTGGCCAGACCATCGAATTCCAAGGATGCAAAATCACCGATGGGGTACTTGCCCTGCGCAAGAATATCACGATCACGATCGGGACACCTAGTTCATCTGCAGCGATCTAATGCGCGGCCTGAAAGCAACATAGGGGTGTCTGCCCTATTGCCGCGTAAGCGGCGAAAGGGTATGATGATGCCATGAGCACTATATACACATCAGATACCGCCGGCCAAATCCTCGGGGTCTGCCGCGACCAGGTCCCTAGACATGCTAGGCGTCTCGGTGTCGGGCAGCGTCTCGGTCGCGTCTGGATTTTCACGGCTTCCGACATTGCCGCGCTGCGAAAATCGGTCAAAGGGCGGGTGGGCAACCCGAATTTCTGGAAAAAAGACCTAGAAAACAAGGGCAAAAAAGAATCTCAGAAAAATAACAGAAAGAATCACTAATGCTATTGACGCGATGGCGACGATAGGTACAATGAGAGATAGAGCGAGGGGATGAGACCCACGCCAAACCACCTACCTAGGAGACTATCATGCCGATCAAAAAAAACCAGCTCGACCGCAATCAGGACACCGACGACCAGGGCAACATCTACGGCTACATCCACGGCGACGACGGCGGATTTTTCTTCACGCGCCACGACGATCTTGACGCGACTCTCGCGTCGATCGAAGCCGATGAGGCAGACGGCGACGGCGGCCTCAGCAGAGAGGCTGTGGCCGAATTCCTCGCCTCCGAGCTAGCGTGCTAGGGGTAGACTATCACACCAGCCCGCGAGACCGGGCGCAACTACCTAGGAGATGACCATGGCTGCACTAAAAAAAACTGCCTGGAACACGTATGCCGTACGAGGGTATACGTATGACGCGGCAAATGACCAATTGTCCGCAGGTGGAGTGCACCTGCATCAGATACGACTAGGGGCACAAGGATGGCAGGGCAGGATAATGCAAGTGAATGGCCATCACACAGCAGCTGGGCCGATATGGATGATCGATCCGGCAGCCGGCGAAGCCCTATTTTGCGAGGCCACCGAGTAGCACTCGCCACACCCAGCCCGCGAGACCGGGCGTCAATAGGAGACTATCATGTACACACTCTACCGAGCACCTGGCTGGCACAGCGAGCCCGAAGATCCGGAAATCTGCCAGGTCGAGACCGAGGAGGAGGCTGCACTGCTGGCCGGCGAGCGAATCGATATCCATATGCCAGGCGGGAGCAATCGGTACGACAGCTACGCACTCGACGAGGACGGCAATCGCGTAGACAGGATCATGTCATACCGCTGCGACGAGTGCGACGAGGTCATCCCGTGGGGCGACGACGGGCCGGTCGGGCTCGACGACGCTGGAGAGATACTGGAGTGCCCGGGTGGGCGCGAAAAGCATACTGTCACATGGGTCTGCGAGCACTGCGCGTGCTCCGGGCGCGGCTAATTGCTCGCTCCAATTGGGGCATTCACACCAAGCCCGCGAGACCGGGCACAACTAGGAGACTACCATGATCGCCACGACAATGCGTTTTTACGATTTACAATTTGCCGACGAAGGCTTTGTCGAAAAATCATATGCCGTCGACACCGCAGGGATCTATTGCCGCATCATCGATCACTCACTCGGCGGGCAGGTCTCGTACGAGCGAGCACTCTGGCCTACCGATCGAGACGCGATCGATGAATTCCAGCCCTGGGACGGGCAAATACCCCATGGGCTCGAGTGGGAGGAAGTCGAAAAAACTCAGATACCAGACGAGAAATGACCCGCCAAGCCCGCGAGACCGGGCGCAACTACCTAGGAGACTATCATGTTTTTCACCAAAAAAATCCGCAAAGTCGAGAACGAAGCCGACTTCCGCGCCGCGCTCGCGGCCGGCGAAAAGGAAATCACAGTCAATATCAGCACGCTCTCACTCGCATCCGATGATGAAAGGCAAGAAAATCGCCGTCCGCAATGCCCAATCATCACGGAAGGCGTGACGATCACAATGCGATCGAGCAGTGAGGAATAGTAGCCCGGCATTCGCACCAGCCCGAGAGACCGGGCGCAACAAGGAGACTACCATGAAATTCCAAGCGAGAAAGTCATACGGTCCGAAAATCAGCCTGACCGATCTGCAAGAATCACGACTCGTCGAAAAATGTAATGCGGGGGGCCTCACATGCTTTGTGGAACCCACCCACACAGGAAGCTGCTATATCTCGATAGGCCTACCGCAATGGAAGCGCGACATCGGAGGGGATCTGTACAACACTCTCGACTGCGGCGACCGCGATGACGTCGCGAAAATCCGCCTAAGTGGGCATGAAGCCGGACGCAGAGCCGACTACACGCACAACTGTGTTGGTGGCAAAACAGACTGCATGGCGGCGCTCAGAAATTGGATTGACAAAATCATCGCAGAGCACGGCCCACGCGGCCTCGCGATAGTCGCGAAGTCGCCAGCAGCCTAAAAAGCAAACACCCTAAGCGGTGAGCGACCAGAGCCGCTAAAACACCAAGAGCCAGCCACCTCAGGGGACAACCTGGCTCCGATAAGGACCACGCTGCCGCCGTGGTTGGTGATCGGTCGCGCGGTATTTTTCAGATTTTTCATCCAACCCGCGAATGCGGGCGCAACCAGGAGACTATCATGCGAGCGCAAAGCACCATACCAGACGGCGTCTATTTGCTGACGCCCGACGAAGGCGAACAGCAAGCGGTCATTTTCCGCGCTGGTGCGGTCCTCTACACTATCCACGAGAGGCAACACGCTGCCTACGTCGCGGCTGGCCATACCTCCGATCTTTTCGCGGCCTGGATCGAAATCGAGTGCGTCGCCCCAGATGTAGCAGCCCGCATTGTCGCAATCTGCTTCAAGCGCACCAAGCTCCCGGAAAATGTGCGCGTCATGCGCGAGACAGGCGGCGACTACGCAGACGAAAGCTACGTGTGCGACGTCTGCGACAAAGTGGTCTGTGCGACGGTACACATTGATTTTGTCAATGGTCTTGGTGGTGGCGACATTTGCGGCAGTTGCCTCGACAGGCTGAGGCTCCAGGCGGATAAGTAAACACCCCTAACGCAGGAGACGCAATGCAAAAAGTAACGACCCAAACCGGGCTAGATGCTGCGATAGCGGCAGGCGCGACCGAAGTAGAGCTGAGCGGCGCTCGAGAATTCGACGTGCGGTGTGATATAGCGCTGCACATCCGCGGCGATAGCAATCTTGATATTTGGACACTCGGCGACAGCCGGCCACACATCCTGACGTACGGCGACAGCCGGCCGGATATCCGGACACTCGGCGACAGCCGGCCGGTCATCATGGCGTACGGCGACAGCCGGCCGGTCATCCGGACATGCGGCGAGAGCCGGCCGGATATCCTGACCCTCGGCGACAGCAAGGCGGTGGTCCACGCGCGCGGAAACAGCGTGGTGACAGTGACGCAGTACGGCACATTCGCGCCAAAAATCATAATCGAGCTAGATAGCACAGCCGCAGTGAATTTCCTGGATAAAAAAACACCCAAAACCGAGGCAAAAATGAGAACAAACCAAACAGGCCTGGCCGATGCGCAGTACGCATACGACCACGCGAAGACGAGCGAAGACGAGGGCGTGCAACCACTGCTCGACAGTATCGAGTCGCACCCAGCGTGGCGCGATATCACAGACGTCGTGTCTTCGGTCGCCGGCGGCAAGATCGCTATTGCCGCCACGGCCGATCACGCACCAAGCGGGCGCGCAGATCGCGCAGGAATCATCACGACCACGCTTAGCGTCGAGTACGATTTCGAGTCGCCCGACCACGACAGTGCAGACGAGATAGTCGCGATACTGCTCGACCAGCTAGCGTCTGTGCTCCGCTCTCCGCTCCGAACGGTCCTTGCGCACGATAGCTGAATCTCCGCCCGGGCCGCCCCGCCCCCGGGTTGCGTTGTCTCAAGGCGGGGCATTTACACCAACGGCAAATCTTATGGAAATTAGCAGGCAGCAACTCACGCTCCACGCCGGTACGACTATTACCACCGACCGAAAATACGGCACAGTCGCAGGCGAGCATGGCGGTTGGGTTTTTTTTTGGGAAGACGAACTAGAATACACGATAGAGACGCTGAAGCCGTACAATCGTGGTGGCGGGCTCGATGAATTCGACGTCATTTTGTTTCTGCGCGACGCGCTCAAGTACTGTTTTGATGCTAAGCAAACACCCCAAGAGGCCTAAAAAGTGAACCGCGAACATATGCACGACATTGCTCTTTTCACTTCCTCAATCGCGCTCTGGACAATCGGCGCGTTCGTTTTGCTGACCATTTTCGATTAGGGTGAATACACCAACACAGGAGACAATCATGGGCAAGATCGTGAAGATATTTGAAAAGGATTTTTTTAGCAGCGATGATGGGGTATTGGCCCTAGCCGCCGAAGAAGTCGAAGACTCTCCCCACAAAAGCGGATGGGCAATCACTGGCGGAATCCATACGGTCGCAGACTCTTGGGTCGGGGAGTTCCGCGCAACGCACGAGCAGTACGGCGTGCTCGAAGGAGAGTTCGAGTCGGTCGTCACATGTGAATCTGAAGAAGCATTTGAACATTTTTGGCGGCACCACGAGCCGATTTCCTTGCGGAGATATGAGTGATTTCAACAATTGCGAGCCGCGTGTGACGCAGTACGGCAGCTATGAGGCGACGATCACGCAAGAGGAGAAATGATGACAGCAGAAATAATCTACGATCTACCTAGCGGCGATTACTTCGGGCTCGACGCGATGAATCCGAGCACGCTGAAGCATGGGTTGCGCTCGAGGAAGCGATTGAAACGCGCGATCGATGGCGAGTGCCAGCCCGATCCGAAGACGGTCATCGTCGGGAATGCTGCTCATTGCATTCTTGCAGGCGAATTCGAGAGCCGCTATGCAGTCATGCCGGCCTACGAAAAGGACGATAAAAACTGCACGACCAAGGGGAAGCCATCGGGAAGTAAAAACACTAAATACTACCGGGAGAAAAGTGAAGCATGGCAAGTGGAAAACGAGAGCAAAGAAGAGATAACGGAAGTGCAATTAGCAACCGCTGCCAAGGTTGCGCGCAACGTGCAGATGCACGCGGGATTGCTGATACGAGAGAGCAAGCAGGAAGTGGCAGTGCTCGGGGAGATTGCGGGTGTGCTGATGAAAACGAGACTCGACGGGCTGCGGTTGGTGCAAACACCCCAAAACACATTTGAGCCTTCCGCGATAGTGTGGGATTTGAAAACGACTAGCGACGTTTCAGACGAAGCGTTCTATCGTGTTTTCAAGCGTTTGAATTATGGATTTTCGGCGGCAGTCCATTGTGAATTGCTGCGACAAAATGGAATCACTGTCGACTCGTATCTTATCATCGCGGCGGAAGTGCAGGACGATTACGACGTGCGCGTTTTGGATGTGCCGCTCCAGATGATCGATGCGAAGCTGCCTACTGTCGAGAGAGTAGCAGCAGAGTATAGGCAGGCGCTGGAAGAGGATGTGTGGCCCGGTCTCGGCGACGATGATTTATTCGTGCCGAATTGGGATATGATTGATGATGCAAACTTAACTTTTGGGGAATGAAAATGGAAACAAACAAATACTGTACGCCCAAGAAAAAATGGCTCGGCGAGGTAAGCAAAAAAACAATAGCCAGACCATCGTCCATCGTCATGTACGGGCCGACGGGTATCGGCAAAACAAGCTTCGGCGCGGCGACGATCAAGCCAGTTTTCCTGATCGACGAACAGGAGGATGGTGTAAACACCCTAAAGGCGTCGCGACTCATCGCAGAAGAAATACCTGTACTCCCAGCAGCGAAAGCATGGGCGGATGTGATGGGGCAAATCGAAGAACTCGCATTCGAACCGCACGATTACAAGACTCTGGTCATCGATACGATCGGCGGTCTTGAAAGACTCTGCCACACCTTTGTTTGCAGCAGAGATTTTCGTGGCGATTGGGGTGAAAAGGGATTCTCTTCATACCAGCGCGGCTATGATATCGCCTTACCAGAATGGAGAAAATTACTCGCTGGGCTAGATAAATTGCGCAACGAGCGCGGCATGATGATTGTCGCACTTTCGCACTCGCTGATACGCCCGTTCAAAAATCCGGCCGCCGAAGACTACGACCGCTACACGGTAGACATGCATCACAAAACATGGGCTGCAACGTCGAAGTGGGCTGACATGATTTTGTTCGCGAATTATTTCGTTGCAATCGACAAGGGGAAAAGTAATCGCGAACGAGCGAAGGGGAAGGGAGGACAAGAGCGAATCCTGCACACAGAATACGAGGCAGCATTCGACGCAAAAAATCGACACGGTCTGCCGACAGAAATATCGATGGGCAATTCTGGCCACGAGGCTTGGAATAATTTGGTCACTGCAATTTTATCCGCGCGAAAGGAAAAAGAAAATGGAAATTGAAGACAAAACATATTTTCTACCCGGCACATACAAAGCGAATGTCACAGGTCAGTCGCTGACGAAGACGAAGAAAGGACGACCGCAATTCCAGTTGAATTTTTCGTTGCTCGGAAAAGTTCGCGACGACAAAACGGTCGAAGAATGCGAGGCGTACGAACGGACATGCTACATGACGATCACAGAGAAGTCGGTCGAATATGTCCTCGCTGATTTGGCATCGATTGGTTTCGACGGCAACAGTTTTGCAAAACTTTCCGAGAGTTCGGCCGACTACCACAATTTTGTTGGCATCCAAATTTCGGTGTCGTGCGAGCACAACGTCTACGAGGGAGTCAAGCGAGAGCAGTGGCGAATCTTTTGGGGCGGGAGCACGGCGGAGCAGCTTGG
>VAPH01044785.1_pt1 | contig 21436 bp, 19 predicted proteins | sample 3393861 | NCBI WGS metagenome assembly VAPH01 (sample SAMN08290439, study PRJNA428436) | hydrothermal vent metagenome | isolation source: Deep-sea hydrothermal vent chimney | place: Atlantic Ocean: South-mid Altantic Ridge | reverse complement strand
TTGAGGAGTTGATTGATAGGTACGGATTATCTGAGCATGTTCATTTTACCGGGTGGCGTATGGATGCGCTCAAAATTGTAAAATTGATGGATATTGTTCTTCATCCCTCCTTGTCAGAGGGGTTTGGTCGTGCAGTGCTAGAGTCGATGGCCTTAGGTAAGCCCGTTATCGCCTCGGCGGTTGGAGGATTGCGAGAGGCTATTCATGATGGTAAAAATGGGTATCTTGTGGCGCCAGGAGATACTGAGTCCACCATTCAACGGTGGCGTGAGTTACTATCCAGCCCAGTGCTACGCGAACGTTTGGGGCAAGAGGCTCGGCGTACTGTGTTTACAGACTATTTGATTGATGACAAGGTTGAACGCCTTTCTGAAATTTGGCTAAATATGGCTTCAGGAAGTAACTGAGCATGTGTGGTATAGCAGGTGAATTAAGCTTTGCTGAACCAGTTAATCCGAATGTCCTGAAAAAAATGACAGATGCCCTTGTTCATCGAGGACCGGATGATGAAGGGCATTATTGTGAAGGCAATATAGGGCTCGGTCATCGTCGGCTCTCAATTATCGATCTATCATCCACTGGTCATCAGCCTATGTGGACATCTGATCGTTCTATGGCCATTGTCTACAATGGCGAAGTATATAATTTTCGTGAAATCCGCAAGGAACTGGAGGTGCAGGGTTACCATTTTGGCGGCACCTCTGATACTGAGGTTGTACTCAATGCAATTCACTGTTGGGGGCTTGAGAAGGCACTGCAAAGGTTTATTGGCATGTTTGCCTTTGCTGTATGGGATACTCGTGACCATACTATCTTCCTGGTTCGTGACCGCATAGGGGTTAAGCCGCTTTATTATCAGAAAACGACACAACGCCTTTTGTTTGGATCAGAACTAAAAGCATTGTATATTCACCCATCGTTTCAGAAGCAACTTGCTACCGATGGCCTGGGCCAATTTTTCTGTTTTGGTTACACGCTTGGTGAAACTACAGTTTATCAGGATACCTATAAGATACCGGCTGGGCACTATCTTTGCGTATCAGAGAAGGGCGAAACATCGTTGACGCGTTATTGGAGTATCAATGATGTTAATAGAGGTTCATTTGACGGCACTTATAACGAGGCTATAGAGAAGTTGACCTCGTTGTGCGATAGCGCTTTTGATTACAGGTTGGTTTCGGATGTACCCGTTGGAGTATTTCTTTCCGGTGGTGTCGACTCAACTTTTCTTGCGGCGTTCCTTAAGAAGCGACTCGGTGCTGATCTGGATCATATCACGATAGGCTTTACTGATTCAGCTTATGATGAAGCACCCAAGGCTTCTCAGGTTGCCAGGGACCTTGATCTTAAACATACAATAAAAACTATTAATGCAAATGAGGCTCAGGATGCCTTGCTTGGGTTCGTGGATATCTGGGATGAACCATTTGGAGATACCTCGGGCATCCCCACTTCTATTCTCTGCAGGTTGGCTCGCCAACAGGTTAAGGTGGCCTTGTCAGCTGATGGTGGTGATGAATTATTCTGCGGCTATGACAGCTATCAGGCCTACGATAACCGTTATCGGCATCTACAACGATTTCCATTATCTTTTCGCCGTATAGCGACTGCTGTATTGAGGCACTTACCCTATAGGGCACTAATATCCAATGGTATTTTTTTAAGGAGCAGTACTCGCTGGAAGCCCCAAACGCTGGCCCGCTTCGAAAAGACTATGGATATTATGGATATTAAAGGGTCAAAAGATTTAATTCGGGTAATGAATGAAAAAGGCTGGACCGCGGGTTCTGTAGGGAATTTGCTGAATACAGATAATAGCGATGTTGTTTCCGATACTGTCTTTGGGATTTCAGTGGAAGGTAAAGGAAAAGGTGCTCTCATCGATCATATGATGCGTACGGATCTCGCTGCATTTTTAGGCGAGGATATTTTAACCAAGGTGGATCGAGCATCAATGGCTGTATCACTTGAGTGTCGAGATCCTTTTCTCGATCATCGTTTGGTCGAGTTTGCATACACTCTGCCACTGAATTATCTGTACAATGACGGTGAACACAAGCGCATCCTAAAGGATGTGTTACGGCCAATGATTTCACCATCGGTATTGTCGGCCCCGAAACGAGGATTTTCAATCCCATTGTATGACTGGATAAGAGGGCCATGGAAACCATTGGTAAATGAATATTTGTCACCTGATAAAATTTGTCGTATCGGCGTATTAAATGAGAGCGTAGTGAAGCAGGAGTTGGAGAATTTTTATCGATATCGAGGTGGGCGAGCAGAGAAAATTATGTTGATGCTTAATTTTCAGATGTGGGCGGAGAGATGGCTTTGATGCTGAAACCAGCGTTACAGAGCGATCTTGGTTAGTGGTAAGAGATGGAGTTATTTGATGAGTAATATATTTAGTGAAGGTAAGGCCAACAATTTTTCAAAGTCTAAGGCACCTTTGAATGATGAAGAGAAAGATAATTGGCAGCAATCAAACAAAAATTGGTGGGAATCCAACCCAATGCGGTATGATCACCTTGTTGAATCAATCGATAAGACTGAATTTAGCTCTGAATATTATAATGAAGTGGATAGACGTTTTCTTGGATCGGTTAAAGTTGCTTTCCCGTGGAGCAATATTCCTTTTGATCAGTTTATTGACTATAGTCAAATACAAAAAAAAGATGTCCTGGAAATAGGTGTTGGCTGTGGAACCCATGCCCAGCTTTTAGCCGAGAGGGCTCAATCTTATACAGGTATTGATCTAACAAATTATGCAGTGAAGACAACGACTAAACGTCTAGAAATTAATGGCTTGGATGGCAGTATTAAGCAAATGGACGCTGAGAAAATATCATTTCTTGACGCCTCATTTGATTTTGTGTGGTCTTGGGGTGTTATTCACCATTCTTCAGACACCAAAGCCATAATGTATCAGGTTCATCGAGTGTTAAGGCCTTCGGGTGAATTCGTTTTTATGGTTTACCATGAAAGCCCATGGAATACATTTGTGAGAGGCTGGCTTTATTATGGCCTGCTTAGGGGTGGGCTTTTAAAAGGTTATGATGCTCATCAACTTATTCAGCAAAATACTGATGGTGCACTTGCTCGTTACTATAAGACAGAAGATCTTTATGATGAACTTGGCGATATATTTAATATAACAAGCATTGATTATCTCGGTAATAGTATGCAGTTGTTACCATTACCTGCAGGATCGGTAAAAGATTTTCTCGCCAAATTTATACCGAAACGTTTTGGCCGCTGGGTGACGAACCGGCCTTTTTTTGCTTATATGGTAGTTGTAAATTGCAGGAAAAAATAGGTTGATGCTGAATTATAAAATATGGGCAGAGAAATGGTATTGAAAGTGCCTGCATCAATAAAAAGCGAATTTCTTACAAATTCCCAAGTTCAACATATACTTTCCCATCAGGTGGCTAGAGATATATTTGGTATAACAGATGCTAATGCCTGTATAGAGATTGGCAATCTTTCCTGTAATCATTTCTCTTTTACGTTTTGCGCATGTTTTAATAAATCAGGTGAGCAACACAACGTATTTATCAAGATACCTAAGAGTGATATGCGTGGTCTGGAACCTGTTATCTTACCCTTGATACAAAAAGATCAGGATATGTGTCAGGATGAGGAGTCCAGCCTAAAGTTACTTAATGAAAAATGGGATGGTTCTGATGTTGAAGTTCAGTGGATTCATCTTGTTGGAGCAGTCCCTGAGTATAATGCAATCATTACCGATCGTATCTTTGCTAATGAGGCATATGCAGTTTTTCGTAAACTAGATTTACACAGGCGGCTTGGATTTAAAAAAGATGCTAAGCGACTGAGGAAGTCCATGGCGCGGCTTGGTACGGCATTGGGGCGATTCCATCAGTCTAATGTCTGCACATCTATCTTTCAGTTGTCTGAAGTTTTGCCGAAGTTCGAGTACTATTGTAGGGAATTAATTGCTAGTACTGGAAGTATATGGCCAGCGCGCGTAATGGAAATATTGCGTTCAATGAGTGATAATCGAATTGATGGTATAGAAGTTCCGACACTCAAAGGTATTGATATTCGAAATGTACTGATCGATGAGAAGGATAGACTCTATCTGCTGGATCCAGGAAAAACGAAGATTACTTATCGAGAGGCTGACTTGGCTCGTTTCTTGATGACATATCGTATTCTTTATTGGGGAAGTGCAATATTACCTTTTGTGCGTCAACCCGACCCAAGGGCTGAGACTGCATTTTTAAATGCCTATTATTCCGGTGAACAAACTGAATGCTCACTGTTGCTGAGTTTGTATATGCTTAAAGAGCAATTAAAACATTGGCATACTGCAATTAATTCTTTACATAGCTTGCATTGGCTGCCCGCTTTAAAATATTTGGCTGAAAGGATTTATGTTAATCCATTTTATTCACGCCAGGTTTCTGGACAGTTAAAATTGCTACAAAAGTACTGTACATAGATAGCTATAAATGTCATTTTCAAGGACTATATTTTGTGCATCCAATGTGACTAATGTCATATTTTAACTTCTATTTAAATAACGTGTAAAAAATGAGTGGGTATAGATGCATAAATGTGATCTAAGGATTAGGGTATTTTATTGTCATTCAATACGTATTACGGATATAGAGATCATATATGAGTAGTAATTATGAGAATTTGACTCGTGAGGCCTATCGAGACAAACAAAGGGCTCATAGATACAATCAACAGTTTGCAGGCATTTTATCCTGGGCGCGTATTGCGATGGCACGCGAACTAAAGCAAACACAAAAAATAATTCAAAACTATTCTATTTCGGAAGATGATTTAATTCTTGATGTACCCTGTGGTACCGGGATAGCGGGCCCAATGTTAGCCAATTTTCCTGCTAGAACATTAGCTATCGATATATCAAGTGAAATGATGGAGTACGCTGGTAAATCTTATTCACCAGATCGTCTTGCAGGATTCATTCAGGCTGATGTTACATCGCTTCCTTTCCCTGATAATTCTGTAACAGGTGTGATTGTTCTTGGATTTATGCATCGTGTCCCTATGCAAATCAAGGCTTCTACTCTTCGGGAATTAGCCCGTGTAAGCAAAAATTTTCTTGTTGTTTCTGTGTCTATAGATAGTTTTCTATATAGGTTAAAGAGAATATTACGCAAATATACAGGAAGACTGGATCATGCGGCGCCTGCGCCATGTAGTTTTCGTGAGATAGTTGATATTGCAGAGAGGGAGGGGCTCAAACTATGCGGCAGGGTTAATGTTGTACGGTTTCTTTCCAGCGAAGTTATCTTGTGGATGGAAAAAAAATAATATGTGTTTGAAATATTACATAGACGTAGATTGCTACTATTCAATGAGTTGCGTGTAATGAAAATTGCATTTATTTGTCCAGATGGAATATCAATACTTTTGTTCTGTAGAGGTATCCTTGAAGCCTTAAAATCAGCTTCGAGTGATGCAAGTGTTTACGTTATTGTTGGTGACAATCAATACATAGACGAAATATTAGAGCTGGGAGTAGAAGTAGTGATTATACCAATGTACAGGTTTTTTAATCCTGTGAAGGATTTAATAACTACTTGGTCTTTATATCACTTATTCCGTAAAGAACAATTCAATATTGTCATTAATTTTTCCACTAAGCCGAATATATATGGCTCAATTGCTGCATGGCTTGCTGCTGTTCCCTTGAGGTTGTTTCATGTTGTAGGTATGGGGACAGCGTTTCTCCCAAAATCAAGCCTGCGTGGCAAGATTGTTCAGTTAATTTTTCGCAGGCTCTATCAAATTGCCTGCAAAGTAACTCACAAAGTATGGTTCACTAATAAGAATGATCTTGCTTTTTTTGTGAATGAAGGGATGCTTGCAATAAATAATGCGGTGTTAACCAGAAATTATCTGGATACGGATTATTATTCGCCTATGGAAAATGACCGTCCTGAATTAATCGAATTAAGACAAGAGCTAGGTATTGAAGATAATGACAAAGTAGTAGTGATGGTAGCCAGAATGATTTGGTCAAAGGGCATCAAAGAGTTTTCTGAAGCTGCTATTAGCCTAAGTGCAATTCATCCTGATGTTAAATTTTTACTTGTAGCGCCTCTGGAAACAGGATGTGATGGTGAAGTACCTGAATCTTATATAAGAGATATAGAAAAACAGTCAAATTTACGCTGGTTTGGTTTTCGCAAAGATATCAAGAGTTTCTATGGTATTTCTGATATTGCAGTGTTACCAACTTACTATAAGGAGGGTGGGTACCCCCGGGCATTACTTGAACCAATGTCAATGGGTAAACCTGTTATTGCTACTGTCAGCGAAGATTGTCGAGGTGCTATTGATGATGGGAAAAATGGTTTTCTTGTGCCTATAAAAGATTCAAACTCTCTCGCTAAAGCAATTGAGAGCTTGATATTTGATGATGACAAAATGATCAAATTTTCCAGTCATTCTCGACATAAGGCTGTCGCAGAGTTTAATGAGAAAGTAATAATAAAAAATGCTCTGGATAAATTAGGTGTGTTACCCAATCCTTATATTGCAGATTGATTGATGCGGGTTATGCATGTAAGAGGATTTATCGTATGCAGTTAACGGGTATGCGGCTATGATGCAGCTCCTGAAAAATGCACTACCAGGCTCTATTTCATTTTTACTGATAATGTTCCTGTGTGGTTTGATTTTTCTCCAGTGGCGGCGTACTCGTTTGCTAGGAAAATGCTGGCTGTGGCTTCTTTTTATAACTTACCTGGGGTTTAGTATGCCGGCGATCAGTCGCTTGCTGGTATCCCCTCTGTTATGGGAACATTCACCTTTGAAAACAGCAATAGATGCGCAAGGTGCTCAGGCCATCATTGTGCTCGATGGTGGTACTGTTCGATTCCGGCAGGATAATGAAATATCCCTTGAGTTGCCAGATGGCGATACCGTGCTAAGAGGGATGGAAGCTGCACGCGTCTATCGCTTGTTGGAAGAACCTCTTGTATTTATCTCGGGTGGCACCAGAGCGATAGAATCGCATTGGTCCCCTGAAGCATCGGCGCTTCGTGAGGTTCTGATCAAAGTGGGTGTGCCTTCAGATCGTATTATTCTTGATTCGAACTCAATTAACACTCGTATGCATGCAGTGAATCTTTCCAAGATGTTAAAAGAGAGAGGGATTACCAGTTTTGTGCTTGTAACATCGCCCATTCATATGCGTAGATCTGTTCTGTCATTCAGGGCCGTTGGAGTTGATCCGATCCCTTCATCCTCAAAGACACTTTTAGATGATAAAACGGGATGGAAGGCTTATTGGCCCACTCCAAAGTCGCTACTTTTTACTGAACAGATGATGCATGATTATATTGGTTTGGTTTATTATAGGCTTTCGGGTTGGATTTGATGATAATGTATAATTGAATAACCAGATGGTGTAGTGTACTGGCAAATGATTCCAGAGGTGTTAATTTTCTCGTAAATGATGCGATATGTGCCTGAGGAGGCTGTAAGTGGAAGAAAGAAAGATAATAGAAAGAGATTTTCATAATAAGATTCGTATAGTTTCAGATGATGAGCATGTTTCAGATACGAGATGGACGCCTGGTCTGGAGGAAACGATAAGTAATAATCCATTATGGGTAAATATGAAATATTACTCTATCGAGAAACGTAGTCGTGAAATGATACTAAAATGGTTTCGTGAAAATTGTACAGACAAGGATGTCCTTGATTACTGTTGCGGCAATGGTGAGGATGGTGTTTATATCGCCATGAATGGCGCTAACCATGTGGTTGGTATTGATATTTCTGATGTGTCAATTGAAAATTGTAAAAAACTGGCTGATAAAAATGCTGTTACAGATAAAATCGAATATAAAATCGCTGATGCAGAAGACACCAGATTCCCGGATGATACTTTCGACGTAATCACTGAATATGGAGCCTTGCATCATCTTGATCAGGACAGGGCGTTTAAGGAATTGTCGAGGATTATAAAGCCAACAGGTAAGGTGATTTGCAATGAGGCCCTGGCGCATAACTTTTTTATTCATTTATACAGAAAGCTGACACCTCATTTAAGGACTGAATGGGAAGTGGAGCATATTATGAAAAAGAAGGATATTGAAAAAGCCAGTAAGTATTTTGACAAAACAGAAATCCATTTATTTTATCTTGCTTCATTATTGGCTGTTCCGTTCAGAAAGACGAGGTTCTTCGGGCCTGTATTGGCAGTTTTGGAGAAAGTAGATGATCTACTGTTAAAGATTCCATTTTTGAAGTGGCAAGCGTGGCAGTCAGTATTTATATTATCTGATCCAAAAAAATAAAAATTATAGGATATGTAAGTTGCGCGAATGCATGCAATATTTTCCTTCTCCATTGATCATGGTAGAAAGATATATAATCATAACTGATTTTGTGTCCCACAATTTCCATTCGTAAAGGTAGAAAATGGGCGATGAATTTCTGAGTGTTACCGAGATTGCAGGTGATGAAGTTACCGAGGAGCAGGTAGAAAGGCTTTGTCATCGATACAATTGGGCGGGTAATTTTTGCGAAAATAAAGACGTTCTGGAAGTAGCCTGCGGTACAGGGCAAGGTTTGGGATACCTTTCAAATATAGCAAATAATCTGGTTGCAGGCGATTATTCTGATGCAATTCTGGATATCGCAGTAAGCCACTATAAAGATAGAGTTGAGCTTATGCAGTTTGATGCTCAGAATATGCCATTTCCAGACAAATCATTTGATGTAGTGATTATATTTGAAGCGATCTATTATATTCCTGATACAAGTAGGTTTGTGGATGAATGTAAAAGGGTGTTGAGACCAAGCGGGAAGATATTGCTGGCCACAGCAAATAAAGATCTTTACGACTTTAATCCTAGCCCACGTAGTTATCAATATTATGGTGTTGTTGAACTGACTAATTTGTTTTCCCTATACGGCTTTACCTCTAAATGCTTTGGTTATATGGATATTGAGAAAAGTAATCTAAAGCAAAAACTGTTAAGGCCAATTAAAAAAATTGTTGTTTTCCTGAATCTTATGCCAAAGAGTATGAATACCAAAAAGTTATTCAAGCGCCTGGTATTTGGCGAACTGGTTAAAATGCCAAAGGAAATTAAGGATAACATGTTTGAATATCATGCTCCTGTGCCATTAAATTCAGATATCCCTGATACTACGTTTAAAGTAATATACTGTGAAGCTACTATATAAGCATTATCCTAAAGTAAAAAGATAACAAGGTATGAAGTAATGAGTTCAAAATCTGTCCCTTTTTTTAATTACCCATGGGTTTATAAGCAGCATGAGAATGAAATACTGAAAAAAATGCAGGATGTCATGGAGAAGGGCGCATTTATTCTTCAATCAGAGCTGGAGCAGTTTGAGGAAAACCTTAGAAACTTCCTAAATGTAAAGTATGCTTATGGTGTTGCCGATGGTACAAATGCATTAATAATCGCTCTTATCACATCGGGCATAAAACCGGGTGATGAAGTAATTATACCTTCTCATACCTATATTGCTTCAGCCGCATCAATTCATTATTCCGGTGCTACTCCAGTTCCTGTTGAGTGCGGTAAGGATCATATGTTAGACGTAGAATCTGCTGCAAAGGCAATCAGCAATAATACAAAAGCTATCATGCCTGTGCAATTAAACGGTCGTACTTGTAATATGGATGAGATTCAAAATCTGGCGAATGATAATGGATTGGTTATTGTTGAAGATGCCGCCCAGGCACTGGGTTCGCGGTATAAGGGAAGATGCGCAGGTACATTTGGGGTTGCAGGAACATTCAGTTTTTACCCGGCAAAAGTCCTTGGGTGTTTTGGGGATGGTGGTGGAGTGGTGACCAATGATGATAAAATTGGAGAGAATCTGGCATTTTTGAGGGATCACGGTCGCAATGCGAAAGGCGAAGTGGTTGCATGGGGAACTAACTCACGCCTGGATAATCTACAGGCGGCAGTTCTGGATGTTAAGCTGAGATATTATACTCATGATATTAAGAGAAGACGGGAAATTGCAGCTATATATCAGTATGAGCTAAATGGAATACAAGAGATTGAACTTCCTCCAGCCCCAGTTGAGGATGAAAACCATTTTGATATATATCAGAATTATGAGATTGTGGCGGAGAATAGAGAAGAATTAAAAATATCTCTCTCCGATAACGGTATTGGTACGTTAGTGCAGTTTGGAGGCAAGGCAATCCATCAGCACAAAGAACTTGGTTTTGATGGTATTAGCCTTCCCTTTACTGAAGAGCTTTATACGAAATTTCTTATGCTGCCAATGAATACTTCGCTTTCTGATGATAACGTTTCTTACGTATGCCAGAAAGTAAAAGAGTTTTATGGATCATGAGGTAAAATTTAAATGACAGTTTCCAGTTACAATCAATTAGGTAACCTTGCTGATCCCTCGTGTTATAATGGGCCAGTTAATGTGGGGTCTATTGATAAAAACGTATTAAGTACCTACCTGAGATCTATGACCTTTATTAGATCGTGTGAGCAGGCTATTGCAAATCTTGTTATTGAGGATATGGTTAAATGCCCATGTCATTTGGCCGTAGGGCAGGAGGCAATTGCTGTTGGGGTATCAGATTCCTTAAGCCCAAATGACCGTATCTTTGGTAACCATCGGTCACATGCACACTATCTCGCATCGGGTGCTTCTGTTAACGAATTGTTCGCCGAAATTATGGGTAAAGTGACTGGTTGTTCAAAGGGTATGGGTGGTTCTATGCATCTTATATCCCCGGATCATGGATTCATGGGTTCCGTACCTATTGTTGCCGGCACAATTCCTATTGCAGTGGGCGCTGGCCTTGCTGCAAAAATGGATGGTAAGGGCAACGTGGCGGTGAGTTATTTTGGTGATGGCTCTACGGAAGAAGGGGGATTTCATGAATCACTGAATCTGGCAGCTATATATAAATTACCAGTTATTTTCGTTTGTGAAAATAATCTTTATTCCAGCCATCTCGATATACAACTAAGACAGCCATCCGATAGTATTTCAAGATTCGCAAAGATGCAGTCCATACCATCAATAGTTGTAGATGGTAATGATGTGGTTGCTGTCGTTAATGCTGCAAAAGAATTAATTTCACTGGCTCGATCAGGCGTGGGCCCTGTTTTCCTGGAGGCGGTTACCTATCGCTGGCTTGGTCATGTAGGGCCTTATGAGAATATTGATGTAGGTGTGCGTAGGAGCCAGACTGACATTGATGCATGGAAACAGAGGGATCCAATCAAACGGCTTGCAGATGCCATGATCTCAAGTGGTATGATTACAAAAGAAGAAATAGATACCATGCAATCAGAAATACAATTAAATATTGAGGAGGCGATCAAATTGGCTGAAAAAGCGCCCTATCCAGATGTGGATCAATTAATAGATGCAGTTTATGTATAAAACTGAACAAACAGAAAAACTGGATTATGGCACAGCCATACTTCGTGGGTTTCAGTATCTAATGATTAATCACCCCAATGTATTTGCCATCGGGCAGGGTTTATGGGCTCCATGGTATGTAGGTAATTCAATGACTGATCTGGAAAAAGATTTCGGCAAGGATCGAGTTCTTGATACTCCGATCTCAGAACAGGCGTGTACGGGCGCTGCTATTGGTGCATCTCTATGTGGTTACCGACCTATCGTTGTACATCCCCGGGTGGATTTCATGATTCTTGCTGTTGACCAGATTGTCAACCAAGCTGCCAAGTGGTCACATATGCTAGGTGGTCATTGTCATCCTGCAGTAACTATAAGGGGTATTATTAACCGTGGAGGTGAGCAAGGCGCGCAGCACTCACAATCCTTGCATGCATGGTTTGCACATATACCTGGCCTCAGGGTTGTAATGCCGGCTACTGTACAGGACGCCAGGGATCTGCTGATTGCCAGTGTGTTATGTGATGATCCTGTTCTGTACATGGACGATCGTTGGTTATATGAAGAAGAAGCTGAACTAGCACCACCGAAGAAGCTTGTCTTATCCGATCTTGGGCCCCAGGTGTTGCATGATGGAAAAGATATAACCCTTGTTGGAAGTAGTTATTCAACCCGGTTATGCCTTGATGCTGCAAATGAATTAAGGAAAATAGGGATTTCTGCGCAAGTAATTGATGTGAGAGTACTTAATCCGCTGGATGTTACACTAATTGTTGAATCCGTTAGAGAGACCGGCAAGCTTATTGTTGTTGATGGAGGGTGGAGTACATGTGGGCTTGCGGGAGAAATTATTGCATCAGTAGCAGAAAGAATGCCAGAAGTGCCAATTAACGCACAGCGTATTACAATGCCGGATGCGCCGGCGCCTAGCAGTAGATTTCTGGAGAACATCTACTATCCCACTACCGAGGATATTGTGAAACGTGCAGAAATCATGATCAGTCGGGTCAAAGAAAAGGTCATTTGAGTGAAACGCATACTCGATCTGTTTGTTTCTTTTTTTGGTCTTTTGCTTACATCACCAATATTGATTCCTATAATAGTGCTTGTCTGGTTGCAGGATTTTCATTCCCCGTTCTATATTGCAGATCGCGTTGGGAAATCGGGTAAATTATTCAGAATGGTGAAATTGCGTTCGATGAAACTAAATGCTGGCTTATCTGGAGTGGATTCAACTTCCGTGAATGATCCCAGGATAACTGCTGTAGGAAATTTCATTCGAAGATTTAAGCTAGATGAGCTTACACAGCTATGGAATGTGCTTATAGGGGATATGAGTCTTGTGGGACCTAGGCCGAATGTTAAGAGGGAAACAGATTTATATACAGGTATTGAAAAAGGGCTGCTGTCTGTTAAACCCGGAGTTACCGATTTCTCTTCCATTGTTTTTTCTGATGAGGGGGATATCCTCGAGAATAAACCTGACCCAGATATTGCTTACAATCAGTTAATACGTCCATGGAAAAGTAGATTGGGTTTGATATATATCGATTCAATAAGTTTTATTCTTGATATTAAATTAATCTGGCTAACTGTTATCGCGATAATTTCTCGAGAACAGGCTTTGGCCAAAATTAACAGGCTATTGGTTAAATTAAATGTAGATCAGGATGTTATAGAAGTTTCAAAAAGAAAGCAGTCGCTGCAGCCAACTCCGCCGCCTGGCTCAGATTTCTTGGTTACAGAACGTTAAGTTTGGCTATATTTGGTTCGGTTTTTTGGTTCGGCTTCGTTATCCTTAATTGGTAGTAGCCATTTTATAATCAGGCGTCTTATCGATTCTGGTAATACTCATAACAAAGGCAGGCCAGTTGCAATACATACGGCATAGGGCAGGTTAAGCTGGTCGCCAATTGCTCAAGATGCTGCAAGTGGGTAACGGCGTTTATCAAGAGAGTTGTCGCCTAAAGTTTAAGGTTACGCCGCCTTTTTCCCCTCAGTTTCAGTTCGTTTCTTTTCCGAGTTAAGGTAAACCTCTCCTATAGGTTCCCAGTTTCTTGTATCACCATTCCAGCGTTCTGGATGGTTTGACTTTGCTTGTTCATATACCTGCTTGCGTTGAGCCAATATTCCCACATCACTTATGCAACTGCCTCAATTTTGGTGCCCACTTCTTACCGACTTTATGAGAAAGCTATAACTATATGATAAATATAAATTATTCTGACAAGTCGTATTATCACATGTATAATATTAGCAATAATTATCATTTATGCTAGACTATATCGCTCAACATATTGAGTTTAAATGATTTTTAGCCACTCAGGAAAGAGTGTTTCAGAACCTATGGATAAAACAATTACGTTTCTTGAATCCTTATCAACCAGGATTAAGCAGTATATACTTGTTTTTACAGATTTATTGTTAATCGAGCTCTCTTTGTGGCTGTCATTCCAGTTGCAGCATAACTTTGAAGTTGTTTTAACATCCTCATTCATCCCGCTTTTTATCCTACTACCTGTTTTCACGATACCTGTTTTTATGCGTATTGGAATGTATAAGGCAGTTATGAGGTATGTTGGGCAGAAGGCTCTCGAGCAAATTTTTAAAGGTGTTTTTGTATCGATTATTGTTTTATTCGCATTAGGCCAGGCATTCAAACCGGAATATTTTTCAAATTCACAATTATTGATCTATGGTGCATTATTTCTGTCCTTTACAGGTAGCGTCCGTTTTATTATAAGACGACTAATTGATTCATCTGGCCCTGAAAAACAAGGCAGGTTAGTGGCAATATATGGCGCTGGTTCTGGAGGTCAGCAATTACTGAAGATGCTCAGGACAGGTCATGAATACAAGCCCGTCGTTTTTCTGGATGATTCTTGCAGACTACAGCACAGGGAAGTTGATGGCGTCATTGTGATTGATGCAAATATCGTATCCATAGAGAAAGAACTGAAATCCAGGAAAGTGGAAGAGATATTTCTTGCCATACCTTCAGCATCACGCAGTCGTAGAAGGGAGATTATCAGGTTATTTGAACCATTGCCTTATCATGTGAAGTCTGTCCCCGGCATAGAAGATATCCTGAATGGTAAGCGTATAGATCAATTACAGGAAATCAAGATTGAAGATCTGTTAGGTCGTGATCAGGTTCCCCCCGATGTCGAATTAATGGATAAATGTATAAAAGATAAAGTGGTTATGGTAACGGGTGCGGGTGGCTCTATTGGTTCTGAGTTATGCCGCCAGATCATACCCTTGAAGCCAAAACAGCTGATATTGGTCGAGCAGTCAGAATATCTGCTATATAAAGTAGAAAGTGAATTCAGGTTGATTGCTGAAAGAAGCAAAAGTGATATTCAGATTATTCCTCTGTTGGTTGATATTTGTGACGAACATCACATAAGCCATTATCTGGATATGTTTTCGGTCGATACAATATATCATGCCGCAGCCTATAAACATGTTCCCATCGTTGAGCATAACATTGTAGCGGGAATCGAGAATAACATTGTTGGCACATATAATATGGCCATGCTGGCCATGTCTGCAAATGTGGAAACATTTGTTCTGATATCCACTGACAAGGCAGTGCGACCAACAAATGTAATGGGTGCATCCAAGCGTTTTGCCGAGTTGGTCTTGCAGGGTTTGGCTCAGCTGGAATCATCAACCAATTTCTGTATGGTCAGGTTTGGTAATGTACTGGGTTCATCGGGCTCGGTTGTTCCCCTGTTTAGAGAGCAGATTACCAACGGCGGTCCGGTTACAATAACGCATGAGGATATGACCCGGTATTTTATGACAATCCCTGAGGCATCACAGCTTGTCATTCAGGCGGGTGCCATGTCTACAGGAGGAGATGTCTTTGTGCTGGACATGGGCGAGCCTGTCAAGATTATGAAGCTTGCAACGTCCATGATTAATTTGATGGGTCTTGAGGTTAAAAGTGAAGAAAACCCGAATGGCGATATCGAAATCAAGGTTATTGGACTGCGTCCGGGTGAAAAACTCTTTGAGGAGCTGTTAATCGGTGAGAATGTTTCGGGAACAACCCATCAGAAAATTTTAAGAGCGGAAGAAGATTCCTTGTCATATGAAGAAATGAATGCGAATATTGAAGTGCTTAAGAAAACCATACAGTCATATGATATTCTTGCGATCCGAAAACTCCTGCTCGCGCAGGTTAATGGTTACAAGCCGATAGATAATATTGTCGACCATGGCTATACTCAGATCCAGGAACAGGTATTGCCTCTGGATGCCGAAATGATTCAGAAAAGTCAGGTTCATTAGTATTATCCCACCCATCGATTCCGCAGTTGACCGCTACACGGTTATGCAAAATGTATGAGATGACTGACAAAGTGATTCAACAGCCCATTTAATCCAAGGGTGACGATCGGTATTCCTGTCGCGGTCGTTGGTAAGGCAGGGTATGTCTGGACAAAAACCCGCAAGACCTTTCTCTTAGACTAATAAAACTCAATTATTTAACTATTATGCTATAATATTTGCAAATATTTAACATTTCGGCGTTTTAAATGGCTGTTAATCCCAAAAATTTGCATGAAATCGTCTTTTCCTCATCTGATCCTGTAGAGTCACGCCGTACAGGTGTGATGGTAAAAAACGGTGAGCTCAGGAAGATTGCCCCCAGAGTTTACACAACGTCGGCCGATGCCCCGGCGGATGTTGTGCGTCGAAATTATTTGAAAATTATCGGGCATTTATTCCCTGGTGCTGTTATTAGTCACCGTTCTGCACTAACGGGTGGACAACCTGAAAATAATATCGTTTATATTACGACCGGTCGTTCGGGCACGACAAAATTACCGGGCCTGACTATTCGCAGCTTGAAGGGCAGTGGCCCGTTGCCAGAGGATATGGCTGTTCCTGAAGGTTTATTTATTGCCAGTGAAGCCCGTGCATTACTGGAAAACTGCCAGGCTGCACGAAAAAGCAGGGATGGTATCAGGAAAACTGTGGATCGTAAGGTACTGGAAGATCGCATTGAAAAGCTGTGTAGAATAAGAGGAGAGGCGTTTTTAAATAAACTACGCGATCAGGCAAGACAGGTGGCAGTTAATCTGCACATGGATGCAGAATATCAGAAGCTTGCAAATATTATTGGCACCATACTGGGTACCAAAAAAGTGGCGTTGAAATCATTGGTTGCCAGGGCCAGGGCAGGCGGTGTGCCATATGACCCTGACCGGATAGTCCGTTTCAAACTATTACAACAGTACCTGTCGAAAAAAATATTTCCGCAATACCCTGCAAGCACAGAAGATGCATGGTGTAATGTTTCGTTCTTTGATGCCTATTTTTCGAATTTTATTGAAGGCACCGAGTTTGATGTAGACGTGGCAGCGGATATTGTTTTTCAGAATAAGCCGCTATTGCAGCGACCAAAGGACTCACATGACATATTGGGTGCGTATCAGCTTTTAGGTAATAAAAACGAGATGCAACAGTGTGCTGCTTCGGGTGATGAATTGGTTCGGCTTATTAAAACAAGGCACGCCATCATGATGAGTGGCAGGCCGGAAATAAATCCGGGTGAATACAAGGAAGAACGAAACCGCGCAGGTAAGACTGTATTTGTCGAACCGGAGCTGATAGAAGGCACATTGCAAAAAGGATATGAGTATTATTCCATGCTTAATGGGCCTTTTGCACGTGCTGCCTATATTATGTTTATGGTTACCGAGGTGCATCCCTTTGAGGATGGAAATGGCCGTGTCTCCCGCGCAATGATGAATGCCGAGATGATTTCTGCCAATCAGCAGCGTATTATTATTCCGTCCGTATACCGTGAGGATTATTTGCTTTCATTGCGCAGATTGAGTCGACAAGATGACCCGGCGGCTTTTACAAGTATGCTTGAACGTGCATGGCTTTTTACTGCTTTGGTTGATTTTTCTGATTATCAGAAAGCTTGCGAGATTATGGAAAGCTGTAATGCGTTTGGTGACCCGGCAGATGATGTGTTACGAATGCCTGATGAAGAAAAATAAATTCCACCAGGTAAATCAGTGCTTTTCCAGAATGACAGTGTTATTTATAACGTATCCGAATTGACTTATATGGCAATTCAGACACATAATAAATCATGAAATCTGATATTCAATTACGAGAGATTTTCCATTTCTGTTTTCTGGCGCAGTTACTTAAAATTTCCGACCCAAAGCTCTATGTGCTGAAGGGTGGGGTTAACTTAAGGTTTTTCTTCCACAGCCCACGATATTCAGAGGACATGGTTCTTGATGTATTGGCAGGCAGTGTAGCAACGCTGAAAAAAAACGGATACAAGATACTTAACAATGCGGCGTTTAAAAGGAGTCTGAGATCCTGCGGTATAGATGAAATAGAGGTAAATGAGCCTGCAAAGGCAAAGCAAACTGAAACAACACAACGATTCCGTGTAAGATTGATTACGCCATCGGGAGACCAATTACCAACAAAAGTGGAATTCTCCAGAAGAAACGGAAGAAGCGTATTATCAAGTAACGACTTGATCGATTCTGAAATTGCGAGATCCTGTAAAAAGATTGCCTTTCGTTGTCAGCACTACCCTGGCGAGGTGGCAGTACTGCAAAAGATTGAAGCGCTTGCAGATCGAGCAGTGGTTCAGGCAAGGGATGTATTTGATCTGGGCATTTTGCATGCGAATGGTTTTGCGAATGCAGCATTTATTTCACGATCATTGTCAAAGCAAGTCTTGACAAAAGCGCAACAAAATATCATTTCACTGGGTTATGATGACTTCAACGGCCAGGTTATGGAATTTCTGGATGATGAAGAACGTGAAAACTATGATTCTGAAAAATATTGGGAGGAGTTACAGGATACAGTATTAGGGTTATGTTCTGATGAAGTTTAACTTTCTAAATTCCGAAGAATTTATTTTCTTTACTACCCGTGAATACGCATTTGCAGCTGATATATCCATATCCGCTGCATCCGGACAACTCAAACGACTGGAGAGCAAGGGTTTTCTCATTCGTGTGGTGCGAGGAGTATGGGCTAATTCAAATCATCCTTATTATAACCCCTTGGGTTGTGTATCTTATCTGATAGGTGAAGAACAGGGTTATGTTTCATTTTTAACTGCACTTCATCGTCACGGTATGTTATCCCTAATTCCGCGTACTATACAGGTGGCTACGACCGGGCATTCCAGAAAACTAAAAACACCCATAGGGGTGTTCGAATTTATTCAACTTAAGCCGGAAATGATGAAGGAAGGTATTGAATGGAGTGAAACGCGTGTTCCATTTCTTATGGCTGCACCGGAAAAAGCCCTCCTGGATATTTATTATATTGGGACCAGAAAGAAAAAACGCTTTTCATCCTTACCGGAACTGGATATAGACTCATCATCATTTAATGTAAAAAAATTTAATATGATGGTAAGTAAGTTGGTAACCTCCAGGCAAATTATAAATGCCATCATGAGCAGGATAAAAAGAGATAACATTCATTAAGTCTATTTTGTTTAGAGTATTATCATTGCTGGCTTATAAACATATAGTATAATACGGTATGAAGGTTCCCTCTCCCGGAGGAAAAGGGGGTTTTTGCAACATTTTTTTGAGTGAGAGAAGGCATATTGAACGGCTGGGGAGTATTATGAATAATAAAATAGCGTTAATCACAGGGATAACCGGTCAGGATGGTTCCTATCTTGCTGAATTTCTACTGGATAAAGGCTACATTGTACATGGCATAAAGCGTCGGGCTTCCTCGTTTAATACAGACCGGATAGACCACCTGTATCAGGATCCGCATGTCTCGAACCGTAATTTTATTTTGCATTACGGGGATATGACAGATTCAACCGGCCTGATTCGTATAATACAGGAAACACAGCCAGACGAAGTCTATAACCTGGCAGCCCAGAGTCATGTGGCCGTATCATTCGAAACACCGGAGAATACAGCCGATTCGGTTGGTATGGGTGCGCTCAGGCTTCTGGAAGCCATTCGCATTTCAGGGTTGACTGAAAAAACAAAATTCTATCAGGCATCTACTTCTGAGCTCTATGGTCTGGTTCAGGAAGTGCCACAGAAGGAAACCACACCATTTTATCCACGCTCTCCTTATGCGGTCGCCAAGCTGTATGCCTACTGGATTACAGTCAACTATCGTGAGGCCTACGGAATGTATGCCTGCAATGGTATATTGTTCAATCATGAATCACCCGTTCGTGGTGAAACCTTTGTGACACGTAAAATTACCCGTGCTTTGGCACGTATCAAGCTGGGGTTGCTGGATTGTCTTTATCTGGGCAACCTCGATGCCAGGCGTGACTGGGGTCATGCGAAGGACTATGTCGAGGTTCAATGGTTGATGTTGCAGCAGGAAGAGCCAGAAGATTATGTTATTTCCACAGGCTCACAATGTTCGGTGCGTGACTTTGTTAATGCGGCAGCAAAAGAGCTGGGTATCGATGTTCGTTGGGAAGGGAAAGGTACAGAAGAGAAAGGGTATGATGCCAACGACAAGTGTATTGTTTCGGTAGACCCACGCTATTTCCGGCCAACCGAGGTTGAAACCTTGTTGGGTGACCCGACCAAGGCAAAGGAAAAGCTGGGTTGGACACCAAAGATCAGTTTTGATGAACTGGTAGCCGAGATGGTGCGTGAAGACCTGAAAGATGCAGAGCGTGATGAACTTTGCAAGCGCGAAGGCTTCAAAACCTTTAACTACCATGAATAGAAACCAAGTAGCCCGGATGCAATGCAATGGAATCAGGGATTTATAACGAGAATCAAACAACCCCGATTACGTTACACTCCATTCGGGCTACAAGACTGAATTTGAGACAGCAGTCGTTAGTCTAAAAATAAATTAAGGAACCTCTGATTAATTCACAAACTCTTAGTCTTTGCGAGAGGAGCGCGGCAATCTGTTATTAAGAATCAATAAGTTATATTTAAATAGTTGATATTTGTAGCCAAATAGGCTACAAATGTAGCAATTATAGCTTTATTGGTGTTTAACTATGTCTTCTCAATTGGTTGAATTGTTATTCAAGGGTTATCGTCGTAGGGTGCTGGGACTTTTATTGTTGCATCCCGATAAGAAATACCATGTAAGGGAGATTGCACGGTTAACTGATACTTTTGCGGGTACCTTGCATAAGGAGTTATCTCGTTTGGCAGATACTGGCTTGCTGCTAAAAGATAAAGCAGGTAATCAGGTGTTATATAGCGCTAATCGTGATTGTTTGATCTTTGAGGAACTGGCCAGTATTTTACGAAAAATATCCAATACAAGCTTAGTAGGTAAAAAGATGGATGCTCTTGTTGAGAAAAACAGAGAGCAGATATTGGGTATTGCCAAAAAAAATGGTATTGCTAATGTACGTGTATTTGGTTCCATGGCCCGGAATGAGGCTGGGTCGGAAAGTGATCTGGATTTACTGGTTGATATTATAAATGGTAAGTCAGGTTTTGCCTTAGGCGGATTTTTGTCTGATGTGACGGAGCTTGTTCATCGTAAGGTGGATGTAGTGACCGAAAAATCATTACATCCTAGAATTAGAGAAAAGGTGTTGAATGAGGCGAGAGCCTTATGAGTACAAAAGATGACTCTGTCTATATTGAGCATATGCTTGAATGTATTCAGCGTATTGATGAATATGTAGTAAGCAAGGAGCAATTTTATAACACCCATCTAGTGCAAGATGCTGTAGTCAGAAATTTACAGGTTATGGCAGAATCAAGCCAGCGTCTGGCAGAAGAAATAAAACTGAATTATCCTGATGTTCCCTGGAAACAGATTTCAGGTTTTCGCAATATTCTGGTTCATGATTATTTAGGGATTGATCTGGATGTTATCTGGAGTGTGATAGAGCAGGAGTTATCAAGTTTGGGAAAAGCACTGATCGAAATACAAAAAAAGTGAATATGAGAAGTCGTTAGTCTTTAGTCGGGAGTCAACAATAAAAATGTTGATTGTGTCGATATATTACATATAGAGTATGGATTGCTAATATGAAAAAAAATTCCAAGTGTTATGTGGCGGG
>VAPH01066321.1_pt1 | contig 21448 bp, 16 predicted proteins | sample 3393861 | NCBI WGS metagenome assembly VAPH01 (sample SAMN08290439, study PRJNA428436) | hydrothermal vent metagenome | isolation source: Deep-sea hydrothermal vent chimney | place: Atlantic Ocean: South-mid Altantic Ridge | reverse complement strand
CCCCCTTGTCTTTCCGGAAAGCGAAGCTTATCCGGAATCCAGGAGTGAGCCGCAGGAATATTAATATTTCACGAACGCAGTATGAAAGAAGTTGTACCGTTAAACCCTGGATTCCGTGTCTCCGCTTCGCTCCGCACGGAATGACAAATTTAGCAGGACGAAGTCCGTTTACCAATTCTACCGGTGAAACCGGTAGTAATTTAATAAGGAGTTCCAAAAACCGCCGTTGGCTCCATGCTGTGCATGGAGCCGAAGTGCAGGCGTTGGCCAAAAACCAAAACAGTTTAACATTATCCACGGTTTGCAGTCTGGCTCCATGCAAAGCATGGAGCCGTCGGGTGCCTTATGTTTCCATGGAAGCAAATTTAGACTTGCTGAATGTTCTTATAGATGAGCAAGTTAAGCTTAAAATAAAGACAATATCATATCATATCTTATAATAGTATAAGGAGTTTTAGGCAAAGGGAATTCCCGCTAAAGGCGGATAAGCACCTCTTTAATTATTTTAGATTCTTTTGCGCAAATCTTGCGCAAATCTTGCGCGATTCATGTTTTTGTGATACGATGGCTGTATAAACAAAAAGTATGTTCAGTCCGAAATACAAGTTGAATAATAAAATATTGTCCGATCTCACGGCTATTGCCGAAGCCAAGGGATTTATTGACCGCGCGAAAATTTTGCCTCGGCAGGAGCTGCAGCTTAAACGACAAGCCGTTATCCGCATGACTCATCATTCAACAGAAATTGAAGGCAATAGGTTGGATATCAGGCAGGTTGAAGCGCTCTACGCCAACAAAAAAATAGACGCGCCTGACAGAGATGTTTACGAAGTAAAAAATTATTTGAAAGCGCTGAAATTTATTGAAAAAATCGTTGCCGAAAAAAAATCGATAACCGAAAAAATAATTTTAAAGATTCATAAGTTGGTAACCGACAAAACTTTAGCTCCGCAATTTTGCGGACATTACCGTCCTGGACCGATTTATATCGTGCGCCGCAGAATTGGCCAACCGCAGGAGACTATGTACACCGGACCAGCCGCCAAGCAAGTGCCGAAACTTATGCCTGCATTCGTTGACTGGCTTAAAGAAAGTGAAAAGAAAGAATTAAATCCGGTAATCGCGGCAGCAATTACCCACATGGAAATAGCAGCCATTCATCCATTTAACGACGGCAACGGCCGCACCGCCAGGACACTGTCCACGCTCATACTATACGAACGCGGATACGACTTCCGACGTTTATTCGCGCTTGAAGATTATTATAATACTGACCGGCCAGCCTACTACAAAGCGATAAATTTAGGCAAAACTTACGAAGAGCGCGGAACTGATATTACCTCCTGGTTGGAATATTTTATTAAAGGATTTAAGCAGGAAATTGACAGCGTAAAAGAAAAAATTTTACGCTTATCCGCGCGCAGAATTGACGGAAAAATAAAATCACAAATTTATCTTACGCCCGAACAGTTAAAAATCATTGATTTTATTGACCAAGTCGGACGTATTTCCGCAAAAGATGTTGAATATGTTTTATCCTGTCCGAAGCGGACAGCGCAACTGCACTTGCAGAAGTTGAAAAAAATCAAAATAATCAAAGCAGTCGGTAAGGGAAAATCTACTGCGTATATCACGAATTCTTAAATAAGGAGTTTTACGCCGTTGGCTCCATGCTGTGCATGGAGCCGAAGTGCAGGCGTTGGCCAGAAGCCAAAACAGTTTAACATTATCCACGGTTTGCAATCTGGCTCCACGCAAAGCATGGAGCCGTCGGGGTATATTTACATAACATACAAATATTAACCATTATCCAAACAAAAAGTTTGTATAATAACCAGTTATCGGAAATAAATTTATTTTTGTTCATTTAAAAATCAAAAAATCAGAATTGGGCTAACAAAATTTAAGGGGGTGCAAAATGAAAAAAACAGAAGAAAAAGAAATTTTCCTTTTTGTCTGCGAGGCATGCGGAGTGAGAAGAAAATTAACTGTTAGACCATGGCGTGGGGCAAAAAGTCAATGTTGGAAATGCTGTAAAAGATCATCTTTTGATGGCGAAAAATGGCACATTATAAAAACGATAAAACACGAAACAGCATAATGTAGCTCAATTATTCACGGGAGGTTGCTTATGCGACCTTCCGCCCAATTCTGATTTTTTGATTTAATAAGGAAAAAATAAATTTACATCCGATAACAAAGTATATGCGGTTCCAGAAATTTACATTTATTAAAACTTTCTCTTCCGCTTCGCTCAAAGAGAAACAATAATAATGAGTATAAATTTCTTCCACCCAAATTTTTATTTCTCTCTTGTTTATAATATAATAATGAAGAGAAATAAAAACTTCGCATGATACTTAAACGTTATCGGAAATAATTAATTTTATTTTTAAATTATGGAAAATTTAGAATTAACAAATTCAAAAAAGCCAGAACAACGAGATCAAGAATATTACAGCGCCTTAGTAGACAAGCTGGAGCAAATGGAAGGCGAGGCAAATAATGGGAGGGGCGTGCAACATATTAAATATATCATTAACAGTTTAAGGCGTGGTAATATTGACGAGGCTAAGGTCGATTGTTTCAATCAGAGCGATAAATTTGATTCTATCCCAGAAATAAAAGAAGTGATAAAAAGAGAGTTATTTAAAGAGGGTGAAAAACACCCATGGAGTTTATTTGAAAAATAAAAATAATTACATCCGATAACACCGTATATCAGGTTCCAGAAATTTCCTCCACCCAAATTTTTGTCCTTTTTAATCTTAAAAGAGTGGACAAAAATTTCTGATATACGGACACATTAGGAAAGGAGAGTTTACCTCTCGCCACTCTAAAAGTTTGTATACATCACTCTTGTCTTATTCTAATAAATATGATATTATTAGAATAAGACAATAAGTTATTCTAACAGCTAAAATGAATAAAAAACCGTTTATTCCGCTAAAATTGCCGGTCAAAATCAATTATGAAGAGCTGATCGGCTATATCGCCAAGGCGCATAGAGCTATCGCCGGATTGGATTCGCTGCTCGTTGCTTTGCCTAATCCAAATTTGCTTGGACGCACTTTGCAGACCAAGGAGGCTGTTTTAAGTTCGCGGATTGAGGGCACGCAAGCCACCTTGGACGAAGTTTTGGCCTATGAAGCGGCGGACGGCAAAGCTGAAAGTGAAACCAAAAAACAGGATATTAATGAAATTATCAACTACCGCAAAGCGTTGGAATTCGGCGTAAAAAATTTGGAAAAATTACCGCTATCGGAAAATTTAATCAAAAAACTCCATTTCATGCTTTTAAAGTCGGGACGAGGCGCCAATAAAGCGCCGGGAGAATTTCGAAAAATTCAAGTATACCTCGGTATGCCCGGCGCTGACATCTCCGAGGCCTCGTACATACCTCCATCCGCCAATGAAATCGCGTCTTTGTTCGCAAACTTTGAAAAATATTTGAATTCAGACGAGGAAAAAGATAAGCTGGCGCAAATCGCCATCGCCCATTATCAATTTGAAGCGATTCATCCTTTTTTGGACGGCAACGGCCGCGTAGGACGGCTGATTATTTCTTTGTTTTTATACGAAAAAAAACTGCTTTCCCACCCATTTTTATATTTGAGTGAATTTTTTGAAGAACACCGCCAGACCTATTACGAGTTATTGAGGGGCGTAAGCGAAAAAAATGACTGGGAAAATTGGATTAAATTTTTTCTAAACGCTTTAACGGTTCAAGCGCAAAAAGCCGAAAATACAGGAAGATTAATATTGAAACTGCGTCAAGACCTTAAAGAAAAAATTATTGGATTAAATTCCGTATACGCTCCACATTTGTTGGACGGAATTTTTATCCGGCCTATTTTTACCACCGCCAGCTTACGGAAGCATGTTAAAATTAAAAATACGCAAACTTTTTTCAGCTTAATAGGCAAATTCACGGAAGCTGGGATATTAAAAGAACAAAATCCGAAACAAAAAAGAAATAAAGTTTATGTTTTTGAAAAATTAATAAAAATATTGAACAATAAGTAACGAGTTTTAGGCAAATTGGGTATAACATAATTAGTAGTTGTGACGTTGGCGCTAATATGTATACAGGAGCGGACTGTTTGCGGAGAAAGTTGAATTTGCGGAGTTGAATTTGCAAACTGTCCGTCCCGAAGCGTCGGGACAAACAGTCCGCAAATTGGGGAGATATTTTAATTTTACCGCCTCGCTACTCGCGACAGTCCCATTTAAGAAAAAGCGGCAACTTATTCGCCTCCGGAGGGGCTGGAGGCAATTCTGAAATAATTATGAATAATAAAAAAATTAAAAAACCAGAACTGATAGCGTCGGCGGGCTTGCCTCGCCAAAGCATTAAACCAGAGCTGATAGCGCCGGCGGGGAATTTTGAAAAAATGAAAACAGCTTTCGCGTTCGGGGCGGACGCGGTTTACGCTGGCATTCCGGATTTTTCTTTACGAGTCAGGATAAATGATTTTGATATTGAAAGTTTGAAAAAAGCGATTGAATACGCCCATAATATTGATAAAAAAGTTTATGTGACAATAAATATTTTTGCCCATAATAAGCATTTTAAAAAGCTGCCGGCGTATGTCAGGGAGATGAAAAAAGCAAAGCCGGACGGGTTTATAGTTTCGGATCCAGGCATTATGCGGGAGATTAAAAAAGTTTGGCCCGGTGCTAAAATGCATTTATCAACGCAGGCGAATTGCACGAATAAGGAGGCGGCTAAGTTTTGGTATGAGCAGGGCTTTAAGCGGATTGTTTTGGGGCGGGAAACAACGATTGATGAAATTAAAGAAATCAAAAAAAGAAATCCAAGATTGGAGATAGAGACTTTTGTCCATGGCGCGCTGTGTATGGCTTATTCGGGGAGATGTTTTTTGTCAAAATATTTTACTGGCAGGAGCGCTAATCTTGGTGATTGCGTTCAGCCATGCAGATGGAAATATGACGTGAAATCCACCCAACCCCCCGTTCGGCTGAGCTCACGGCCGAAGCCTTTACTAAAAGGGGGGAATAATGAAGAGCGCGCCATAAAACCTCATGGCAGAGATGAGGTTTTGGAGTTGGTTGAGGGGGAGCATGGAAGTTATATTTTAAATTCTAATGATCTATGTTTAATAAAAAGAATTCCGGAAATGGTTGATGCCGGTATTTCTTCGTTTAAAATTGAGGGCAGGGCTAAGAGTGTTTATTATCTGGCTTGCGTGATCGGGGCGTACAGGCGGGCGATAGACGAAGTTGTAAAGTTGAAAGTTTATAAAGTTCATAAAGTACGAAGCCGGGGACTGAAAGTATTTAATGACTTATATAAAGAGTTGGATAAAAAATTATATCATCGGGGGTATACGGAGGGGTTTATGTTCGGGGTCGGGGAAATGGCTCAGAACTTGGATAATTCGCATCAAACGCCGGAGTGGGAGTTTTGCGGAACCGTATATAATGCGAATACCGCAAATGAATATGCGAATACCGCAAATACGAATAATGCGAATGGAAAATATCAAATTTATGTTAAAGTTCATAATACTTTAAAAGTTGGAGACAGGATTGAGATTATTTTGCCGAAATATGATATAATAAAGATGACGCTGAAAAAGATGTTTGACGCGGAAACAGGCGAGGAAATAAAAGAAGCGCACGGAGGGCAGGGGAGGATGGCGGTTATTAAAAGTGATGTTGATGTGCCGGAGTTTAGCGTAATTCGCAGGAAAATACAATAATAAAATTCAAAATTCAAAATTATAAATTCCAAATAAATTACAAATTCAAAATTACAATTTTCAAAGTGTTTTGGATTTTGTATTTAGTGCTTTGAATTTATTTAGGATTTGTAATTTTGAATTTGGTGCTTACTGAAAAAAAATTGCAAGCTTTAAATGTTAGAAATTTATCAATATGGTTTCATTCTTACGCGGTAAAATATTAAATAAGGGCAGGGGATATGTGATAGTGGAAACAAATAATGTCGGCTATCAGGTTTTTGTTAATTCCGTGATGTTCGCGGATTTTGATATTAATCAAGAAGTGGAAATTTATACCCATCAATATGTGCGCGAGGATTCTTTGGATTTGTACGGGTTTAAGTCGCTGGAAGATTTGGAGATATTTGAGCTTCTTTTGTCAATTTCCGGAATCGGGCCCAAGTCGGCTTTGGGAGTTTTAGCTATCGCGTCAGTCGCTGATATCAAAGATTCAATCGCGCGGGGAGATTCGGCGCTGCTTACAAAGGTGTCAGGCATAGGCAGGAAAACGGCGGAGAGGGTTGTTCTTGAGTTAAGGGAGAAGATTGGCAAGATGACGGACAACGGGCAACAGGCGGCGGGAGCAGGGAGCGTTAGTGGAGATGAAATAGACGCGCTTATGGCTCTGGGTTATTCTATGGCTCAAGCAAGAGATGCTTTGCGCGGGGTTGACGCGGAGATTAAAGATAGCGGGGAGAGGATTAAGGCGGCGTTGAAGGGACTGAGTAAGTGATTTTTAACTGGCGGTGTTGGTGTAATAATCTTAACAGTATGTTTTTGCAAGAATTTTTTAAAAAATATATAAAAAATACTCCGGAAAAAGCGGCAGTGGCTGATAGTAAAATGCTTTTATGCCATCTTACCAAAGCAGTTATGGAAGGAATTAATATAAACGACTCCGTAAAAAGCGTTTATGTTACATCAAAGTGTGTGAAGCATTTATTTGACAAAAAGCCGGCGGAGGAATTTTTCTTTGTTATTGATAATTTACATAAAATCGTTAAATACCCGGACAGGATCTATAAAAATAGAAATGGGAAAAGAGGGAACTTTTGTTTTGTTAAAAAAATAGGAAACGAAAAATATATTTGCGCTATTGAGATTTTGGAGACAAGTTTAATTAGCGCGGATCCAACCGTAAAAGAAATTAAAATCGCAACTGCGTTTCGCTTGCGCGATGAAAAGTATATAAAAAACTACACTCTCTTGTGGGACTGGGGGAACGGCAACCCCCATCGTAGCGCGTTGGATGCTCCAAAGGAGTCTACTAACGCCCCGCAGTAGAGCCGAATTTCTGCATTTCAGCCCCACAAGAAAGTGTAGTTTATATGTAATATTGTCCTTGTAATGATTATATTTTACCAAAGTTAGGCGATTTGTCAAGTTTTAATTTTGCTAAACGTAAAATAATGTGATAAAGGTATTAAGACTATGGAAGAATTAAAAATTGAGAAAAAAGAAGAGATAAAAAAATATGAATTACCGAAGGGTAATATTATTGCTTTGGATGAAAATTCGGAAATAAGAATTAGAAATGAAGATTATTATAATGGGCTGAAAGAAGAGGGGGTGGAGTGGCTGGTTGAAATTCAGGGATCGGGACATTCTGATTATGAAAAAAAAGAGCTTAAGGTATGGTATTCGACTGGCGATGTGTTTGTGTCATTTGCTATAAATCTTCATGAATTAGGACACCTAAGACAGGGAGAGGCCGATGAACGCTTCATGGTTAAAGAGTTGGGATCACCGAATCCGATGAAATTAAGAGAAACAGAATTGCATAATGAAATTGAAGTTGACGCATGGCAGAGAGGCTTGGAGCGGATGAAAAAGTATTGCCCTAGAGAATGGAATGAAATAGAGAATAAGTTTCAAGAGTATAAAAAGCAGGGAAAGTATAGCAGGTTTAATAACTACGAAGAATTTTTTAAATATATATCTGAAGTGGCTCTAATAATAACAAGATTTAATGATGAATTTGAGGACAACGAAGGGCTGTCAAAGATTGAAAAAGGTAGAATATTAGGAAAAATGATTAAAAAAGACCCGCTTACTAACGAATTTTTTACCGAGCAAGAGAAGTGGCGAACAGGAGAGAAAATTAATAAAGATTTTGCGGAAGGTTTTATAGGAAAAGCCGCGGAGGGGATCGCGGAGGAGGAGTACTGAAGGATGAATTTAGAATTTAGAATTGTGAATAAACTAAAAATACCCCGTGATCATATTAACACTAATTTTTGCGGATTTAATAATTTTATTATATGTTAATTTTAAAAGGTAATAGCGTGAATCTAAAATCCCCCAACCCCCTTTATCAAGGGGGCTTAAATAGAATATATGCAAGTAATTAATGCCGCAGATAAAAAGAAGTATAATAATTTTGTCGGCAGGCAAAAACATAGCCAGTTTTTGCAGTCTTGGGAGTGGGGAGAATTTCATAAGAAAGTAAGCGATGATGTTCGGTGGCTGGGAGTTTTAGATAATGAGCAATTAGTTGCGGCGGCTGTTATTATTAAAAAACAACTGCCGATGGGTAAGAGTTATTTTTACTGTCCGAGAGGACCGGTAGTTCGGATTTCGGATATCGGATTTCGGATATCGGATTTGTTATTTGATGAAATAAAAAAGATAGCCAGAGATGAGGGAGTTATGTTTTTAAGATTTGACCCGACATCCGAAATCCGACATCCGAAATCCGACATCCGAAAGACTCTTGATGTTCAGCCAAGCAAAACTTTAATGTTAAATTTAGCTAAGCCGGAAAAAGAGCTGTTGAAAAATATGCGCCAGAAGACCAGATATAATGTTCGGTTGGCGGAAAAAAAAGGAGTAAAAATAATTGATGCCGGCTTGGATAGATTTGAAGATTTTTGGCGGCTGATGGGGGAGACGAGCGAGAGGGACAACTTCCGCGCCCACGGCAGGAATTATTACAAGGCGATGTTGGCAGACCCCGAGGGTCTGCGCGCTCGCAGACCCTCGGGGTCTGCCATGGCGATAAAATTGTTTATTGCCGAGTATAGAGGAAAGCCGATTGCCGCTAGCATCGTTTCATTTTTTGGCGATACCGCGGCTTATATGCACGGCGCGTCCGGCGCGGACAACCGCAATGTTATGGCGCCGTATTTACTGCAATGGCACGCGATTAAATTGGGAAAAAAATTAGGCTGTAAGTATTATGATTTTTACGGCATAGATGAAGAAAAATGGCCGGGAGTGACGAGATTCAAGAAAGGGTTCGGCGGCAGAACAGTAAATTATCCGGGGACGTTTGATTTGATTTTTGATTCGGGATGGTATAATGTTTATAAGATGGTGAGGAGAGTCCGCAGGACGTTTTAAAATTTTTAATTTTTAATTTTGTAATTTTTAAATAATGTTTTAATTTTTAATGTTTAAAAAATTTAGGCATTAAAAATTATTTATAAAATTACAAAATTAAAAATTAACTCATGGAAAAACTATTAAACAAAATAAAAAAGATTATACCGAAAAAATTATTTCAAAATCTTCAGCCAATATACCACTTTGCCTTAAGCTGGGTTGCTTCTTTGGCGTATGGGCGGCCTTCCGAGAAATTAATTGTCATCGGCGTCACCGGCACGACCGGGAAAACCACCAGTGTTTTTTTAATTGCGAAAACCTTAGAGGAGGCCGGATACAAGGTTGGCTTTACTTCCACCGCTATGTTTAACGACGGAGAGAGGGAGTGGCTGAATGACAAAAAGATGACTATGGTGGGGCGTTTTTTTACGCAGAAAACATTAAGAAAAATGGTAAGCCATAAATGCCAATACGCGATTGTGGAAACGACATCCGAGGGCATAAGGCAGTTCAGGCATAGGTTTATCAATTACGACATTTTGGTTTTTACCGGGCTTTATCCGGAGCATATTGATTCGCACGGCAGTTTTGAAAATTACAAAGAAGCCAAAGGGAAATTATTCGCGCATTTAAAAAGATGCGGCACAAAATACGCGGACGATAAAAAATTCGTTCATAGGAAGATAAGCGGACTTAAAAAAACAGATTTAAACAGGGTTAAAAAAACAATAATAGCGAACGCGGATGATGATTATGTTGATTATTTTTTAAATTTTTGGAGCGAACAAAAGTTCGCGTATACGGAAGGAAATGAGTTTAGCAGAAAAAATAAGAACGATATTGAAATAATAAATTATCAGCGTATTGAAGCCAATAGGGACAGTATAACTTTTGCGTTTAACAAAACAAAAGTAAAGTTGCGGCTGTTGGGCGATTTTAATGTCGTTAACGCGATGACGGCTGTGTGCGCGGCCCTTTCGCAGGGGCTTTCCCGCGCGGACATTAAAAACGGCCTTGAAAAAATTGAAGGCGTGGCCGGGCGTTTGGAAAAAATAGACGAAGGCCAGCCGTTTACGGTAATCGTTGATTACGCTTTTGAGCCGAACGCCGTAGAAAAATTGTATAAAACAATAAAATTGATTCCGCACAGAAAAGTAATTCATGTTCTGGGCTCAACCGGCGGCGGGCGTGATATCGCCCGCAGGCCAAAGCTCGGTGGATTGGCCGGAGAAAACGCGGATTTTGCCATAGTGACGAATGAAGATCCGTACGACGAAGATCCCCAGGTTATTATTGACCAAGTTGCCGAAGGGGCGTTAGGCAAAGGAAAAATACCGGATAAAAATTTGTTTAAAATTACGGATCGCCGCGAAGCGATTAAAAAGGCGTTAACTCTCGCCCAAGAAGACGATATTGTTTTAATAACCGGCAAGGGCAGCGAACAGGCGATTTGCGTGGCGGGCGGCGAAAAAATTACTTGGGACGATCGCGCGGTGGTTCGGGGGTTGTTGGATAATTGGGAGAAAGATTCGGTAATTTGAAATTTGTAATTGGTTATTTGGGGAAAATTGCAGACCCTCGGGGTCTGCGAGCGCGCAGACCCCGAGGGTCTGCAATTGCGGCGATAATTCAATCGTAGGGGCGAAGGGCATTCGGCGACACCCCCTGTCAGGACGAACAAACAGTTTAAGCTGCAATATCGGGAAACAGCGTTGTGGATAACTAAAATAATAATTTAACCATTTAACAATAAAATAATGAAGCAATAAAGTATATTTCCCTAACATTAAGCAAGAAGTAATAAAGATATTGACTTTTTTAAAAGAATGAGCATAGGGCTTGACAAGAGGTTTATTTGTTGTTAATATTAGAAAACAAGTAAAAATTATTATTTTACAAAAAAATAATATTTTTAATATTGAAACTAATACTGAAGTGAAACGGAGAAAACACGCGGAAAAGCGTGAAATTTTATGCCGTTTTTTTGTTTTTACCAGCCCCATCGCGAATCAGTCGCAAATTTAACACGAATTTTACGAATTGACGATGAATTATTAGCTAGTTATAAAAATCATCATGCTTTTTAATTTATATTTACTTTATCAAATTCAGTGGCCAACTTAATTTCGCGCAAGCAAACTCTCTTAACAAAATAGTTGAAAACTACTCAAGATAAACAATCTTGAGGTTTTTTGTTGCTAAAGCGATAATATAAATCCTTTAATCATTCAATTTTTGAATCTTTAAATCTTTGAATTATTTAATCTTTAAATCATTTAATCTTTAAATTATACTATGCCTAACACAAAAACAATTGAACGCAAACATTTTTCAGAAGCCCAAAGGGCCGCGCCATTGCCTGATTTGATTGAAATCCAAAAAAGGTCTTATGGTTGGTTTTTAAAAAACGGATTAGTTGATTTGTTTGACGAGATATCGCCGATTGTTGATTTTACCGGCCGCGATATGGAATTGTATTTTGAAGATTATTATTTGGACGATCCTAAATTCAACGAAGCCGAGAGCAAGGCCAAGAACGTCACTTATGAAGCGCCTCTAAGGGTAAATGTCAGATTAGTCAACAAAAGAGACGGGCGAGCCGCTACCAGCGAGGTGTTTTTGGGGGACTTCCCTTTGATGACCAAGAATGGAACCTTTATCGTAAATGGCATTGAAAGAGTAGTAGTTTCCCAGCTGATTAGAAGCGCGGGAGTTATTTTTACTTCGGAATTCGTCAAGGGAAAAAAATTGTACGGAGCAAAGGTTATTCCTAACCGCGGCGCTTGGCTGGAAATTGAAACTGATTTCAATAAGGTGATCTGGGTCAGGATTGACCGAAAAAGAAAAGTGGCGATTACTTCCCTTTTGAGGGTTTTTGGCTATTCAAGCGATGAGGAAATCAAGGAAGTATTCAAAGATGTTGATATTAAAAGCGAGGGCGACGAACTCAACTATATTGACGCTACTATTAATAAAGACATAGCCAAGAATGAAGAGGAGGGGTTAAAAGAAGTCTATAAAAGAATCAGGCCGGGTGATCTGGCCACTACGGATAACGCCAGGCAATTAATTCATTCTATGTTTTTCAGGTTTGACCGTTATGATTTTGACCGGGTCGGCCGCTATAAACTGAACAGGAAATTCGGCTTTGACATACCTAATAATAAAGAGAATCGCGTTTTAAGAAAAGAAGATTTAGTGGCTGTAATTAAAGAAGTAATCAGATTAAATATTACTCAAGAAGAGGAGGACGATATTGACCATCTCGGCAACCGCCGTGTCAGGGCGATTGGCGAACTTATTCAAAATAAATTCAGAATCGGGCTTGTGCGTATGGAAAGAATTATCCGCGACAGGATGAGCACGGCGGATATCGGCGAGCTGTCTCCGAATAAATTAATTAACGCCCGTCCGGTGATAGGGGTGGTTAAGGAATTTTTTATGTCCTCGCAGCTTTCTCAGTTTATGGATCAGACAAATCCATTAGCGGAATTGGAGCATAAACGAAGGCTGTCAGCTATGGGGCCAGGGGGATTAACCCGTGAACGCGCCGGCTTTGATGTGCGTGATGTGCACACATCCCATTACGGCCGCATTTGTCCTATCGCCACTCCGGAAGGGCCGAATATCGGGCTTGTCGGCCATTTGGCCAGTTACGCCAGGTTAAATGATTATGGTTTTCTTGAATCTCCGTATAGGCGGGTGCTTAATAAGATTTACGCTAAGGATACTAAAAACTTGGTTGGCAAGATTGTCAGGGAAGATGTGTATGAAGTCGAAAGTCCCACCTGCGCTAAAGCTACGGAGGACAAGCAAAAGTCGAAAGTCGAAAGCCAGGAAGGGAAAAAAGGCGCGCTTATTATTAAGGCGGGGGAGGTTGTTGACGAGAAGATGGCTAAGAAGCTTAAAGAGAAAATGGATGGCGCGGAAATATTAATTAAGCCGATTGTTACGGATGAAATAGTTTATTTGGACGCTTTTACGGAAGAAAAATATATTACCGCCACCGCGGTTACTCCGATTGATGACGACGGATATTTTTTGGTTGACAAGTGCGAAGTAAGAAAATACGGCCAGCCGGACACGGAGGGTGTAAACAAGATTGATTTTTTCGGCGTTGCGGCCCATCAGATTATATCGGTTGCTACCGCTTTAATTCCTTTTATGGAACACGATGACGGGCAGAGGGCTTTAATGGGAACGAATATGCAAAGACAGGCGGTGCCTTTGATTACCAATGATTCTCCGATTGTCGGAACCGGAATTGAGGCCAGAGCGGCGGAAGATTCAGGGCTTATTATTTTAGCCGAGGATGACGGCGAGGTAAAGCGCGTTGACGGAGCGACGATTGAAATTGAAGATAAAAAAGGAAAGGTAAAAAGTTATCCGCTGACTAAATTTTTACGGTCAAACGCCTCTACCTGCATTAACCAGCGCCCTATTATTGATAAGGGAGATAAGGTTAAAAAAGGGCAGGTATTAACCGACTCCTCAGCCATTGATAAAGGCGAGTTGGCTTTAGGAAAAAATGTATTAGTAGCTTTTATGACATGGGAAGGGTATAACTATGAGGATGCTATTATTATTTCCGAAAGATTGGTTCGCGATGATGTTTACTCCTCCATTCATATAGAAGAATATATTATTGACGTAAGAGAAACCAAGCTGGGTTCGGAGGAAGTGACCAATGATATCCCGAATATTGGCGAAGAAAAACTAAAAGATTTGGACGAGGAGGGCATTGTGCGCGTTGGCGCCAAGGTGTCATCCGGTGATATTTTAGTGGGAAAAATAACCCCCAAAGGTGAAACGGAATTGTCAGCTGAGGAAAAACTTTTAAGGGCAATATTCGGAGAGAAAGCCAAGGATGTCCGTGATTCATCCCTTTATTTGCAGCATGGCGAGCACGGCAAGGTCGTTGATGTTAAGATATTTTCCCGCAAAGATGGTGATAAGCTGGCCGCCGGCGTTATTAAGTCTATTCAGGTTTCAGTGGCTAATTTGCGCAAGGTTCAAGTAGGCGACAAATTAGCCGGCCGCCACGGGAACAAAGGAGTTGTTTCCATAATTGTTCCGATGGAAGATATGCCTCACATGGAAGACGGCACGCCGATTGACGTGGTTTTGTCTCCCTTGGGAGTTGTTTCGCGTATGAACTTGGGTCAGCTGTTGGAAACTCATCTGGGACTGGCCGCGAAAAAGCTGGGATATAAAGTTGTCACCCCTCCCCTTGACGGCATCGCGGAAAAACATATTAGAGAGGAATTAAAAAAGGCGGGATTCGCGGAGAGCGGCAAGGTCGTTCTGTATGACGGTAAGACCGGCGACCAATATGACAACGAAGTGACAGTCGGCTATAAATATATATTGAAATTAAACCATATGGTTGAGGATAAAATCCATCAGCGATCAATCGGGCCGTACTCTTTGATTACTCAGCAGCCCTTGGGCGGCAAAGCCCAGTTCGGCGGACAGAGATTCGGAGAGATGGAAGTTTGGGCGCTGGAAGCGTATGGAGCGGCTCATTCCCTGCAGGAAATTTTAACCATTAAATCGGATGATGTTCCGGGAAGAAGCAAGGCGTATGAATCAATTATTAAGGGCGAGCCGATAAAGAAATTAAATATCCCCGAGTCATTTAATGTTTTAGTGCGGGAACTGAAAGGATTAGGCTTAGAAGTAGAGCTGCTGGGCGGGAAGCAAGAAGTTAGTGACGATGAAAAGAAGGTTAGTGAAGATGAAAAAAAAGAGGAAGAAAAATAGCGCTTAATTTAAAAATTAAAAATCAAAAATCAAAATGACAATGCAAAATTTAAAATTTTTTTAACTTTGCATTTTAAACTGTCATTTTGCATTTTGATTTTTACACTTTGCATTTTTTATGTTTAACCCTACAAGAACAACAGATTTTAACGCTATAAAACTCAAGCTGGCTTCGCCTGATGAAATTTTGTCATGGTCTCATGGCGAGGTTATAAGGCCGGAAACTATTAATTACCGCACGCAAAAACCGGAAAAAGACGGACTTTTTTGCGAGAAGATTTTTGGTCCGTCAAAAGACTGGGAATGTTATTGCGGCAAGTATAAAAAAATCCGCTACAAGGGGATAATTTGCGATAAGTGCGGAGTGGAGGTAACTCATTCTATGGTGCGGCGCGAGCGCATGGGGCATATTACTCTGGAGAGTCCGACTACCCATATTTGGTTCTTGCGCGGAATTTCGTCAAAAATCGGCTTAATCTTAAGTTTATCCATGCACGCCTTGGAAAAGGTGGTTTATTTCGCCAGCTTTGTTATTACGGATTTAAACGAGGAATTAAAAGATGCTACTGTCAGCCAAATTAAAGATGAGTATAAAGCGAAAAGCAAAGCTATGGCCGCGGAGTTAAATCGCCAAACAGGCGAAATAAAAAATAAAAAAGGAAAGCTGACGCAAGAAGGGAAAAAAGCGGATGAAATTGAAGATATTTTAACTAAGGAAATAGAATCTTTAAATAAAACGCATGATGAGAAAAAAGATAATTTAGACCAGGCATTTGAGCAGGCGCAGCGGGAGTTAAAGGACTTAAAGATTATGGCCATAATTTCGGAAAATGAATACCAAAATTTGAGCTTAAAATACGGGCATATTTTTGAAGCTGGCATCGGAGCCGAAGCCGTTAGAAAACTGCTGGGGAGAATAGACGCGGATAAAACAATTAAAGATATTGAGAATGAATTGGAGACGGCGATTGATTCCAAAAAGGAAAAATTAACTAGGCGGTTGAAGCTGTTAAAAGGCCTAAGAGCTAATAATATAAAACCGGAATGGATGATTTTGACCGTTATCCCTATTATACCTCCGGATCTCAGGCCGATGGTCGCTTTGGACGGCGGCAGATTCGCCACTTCCGATTTAAATGATTTATACCGCCGAGTGATTAACCGCAATAATCGGCTTAAGCAGCTTATGGAGCTAAGCGCTCCGGAAGTTATTTGCCGCAACGAAAAAAGGATGTTGCAGGAGGCGGTTGACGCTTTAATTGACAATTCGGCGCGGCATTCAAAAACCGTAGCCGCTTCCACCGGCCAAAAGCGGCAGTTAAAGTCGCTGGCAGATTCGCTTAAAGGAAAACAAGGGCGTTTCCGCCAGAATTTACTTGGAAAACGGATTGATTATTCCGGCAGAAGCGTTATCGTGGTCAACCCTAAATTAAAATTAAACCAATGCGGCCTGCCCAAGACAATGGCCTTGGAGCTTTTTAAGCCGTTTATTATCAGCAAGCTTATCAGCCGAGAGATTGTTCATAACGTAAGAAGCGCTTCCCGCTTTATTGAACAGGGGGATACGCAGGTTTGGGATATTTTAGAAGATATAATCAAGGATGCCTATGTTATGCTTAATCGCGCCCCCACCCTGCATCGTCTCGGCATACAGGCCTTTCAGCCGACCTTGATTGAAGGCAAGGCCATTCAAATCCATCCTTTGGTGTGCACCGCTTTTAACGCTGATTTTGACGGCGATCAAATGGCCGTGCATGTGCCTTTAACCAGCGAGGCGGTTAGGGAAGCGAAAGAAATTATGTTGTCTTCGCATAATCTGCTGAAGCCGGCAACCGGCGATCCGGTGGTGGCTCCCAGCCAGGATATTGTCTGGGGAGGGTATTATTTGACCAGTTTGGCGCATGGCGCCAAAATGAGCGATAATGGGGGCAAAGACTTAAAGTATTTTTCTTCGCCGCTTGAGGCAAAGTTTGCCTATGGCGCCAAAAAAATTAAACTGCATGATTTAATAAAAGTTCGGCTTAAAAAACATGGACTGGTTGAAACAACGGTTGGCAGGATAATTTTTAATGATATTCTGCCGGAAAAATTGCAGTATATTAATGAGATTGTGGAAAAGGGAGAATTAAAACGGCTGGTAAAAGAATGCTTGCGCCTTTACGGGGAAGACATAACCGTGCGATTCGTGGATGAATTAAAAAATGAAAGTTTTAAATATATAACTAAAAGCGGCCTTTCATGGGGGATGAGTGATTTACCGGAATTTAATGAAAAGGACGAATTAATTGAAGAAGCGGGCAGGAAGGTTGAAAGCACGCGAGAGCAATACGACGACGGCTTACTGACTGAAAGCGAGCGATACGCTAAAGTTATTGAAATATGGACCGAGGTGAAAGATAAGGTTACCAGTATTTGCAAAGCGGGTTTACCTGAAGACGGTCCGGTTTATTCAATGATTGAATCCGGCGCCCGCGGGTCATGGACTCAGCTGACTCAGATTTTAGGCATGAAAGGATTAGTTACTTCGCCGTCCGGCGACATTATTGAGTTGCCCGTAAGAGGTAATTTTAAGCGAGGATTTGACGTTTTAGAATATTTTATTTCAACCCATGCCACCAGAAAAGGGTTGTCGGATACGGCGCTTAGGACAGCTAACGCCGGCTACTTGACCAGGCGTTTGGTTGATGTGGCCCAGGACGTTGTGGTATTAGCCGAGGATTGTGGAACTAATGAAGGGCTTATGATGACGAAAAAAGAAAGCGATGAAACGGGATATGAAATAACAAAAAGAATAGTCGGGCGCTTTTTGGCCGATGATTTAAAAAACGGCAAAGGCAAGGTTTTAGCTAAAAAAGGGGAGTTGATTACCGAGGATTTGGCCGAGAAATTAGAAAAAGAAAATATAGAAGAAGTAAATATTCGGTCGGTTTTAAGCTGTAAGATGAGCAGGGGGACTTGCGTTAAATGTTACGGCTATGACTTGGGGTATAATCAGCCGGTAAAAGTCGGCATTGCCGCCGGCATTATTGCCGCCCAGTCAATCGGCGAGCCCGGAACGCAGTTGACGATGAGAACATTCCATACCGGCGGCGTGGCCGGCTCTGAAGATATTACCCAGGGGCTACCCAGAGTTGAAGAAATATTTGAGGGCCGTCCGCCTAAAAAGAAAGCGTTTATCGCGGATGTTGACGGAGAGGTTGAAATAGAAGAAGCCGAGAGGGCAATACCGAACGGGACAGGGAAAATGGCCGTTGCCAACCCGCAAACTAAAATATTGAAAATTTATTATGACGGCGCGGAAGCTTCCAAGTATTATTTTAATGAATTCGCCAAAGAGGTGTCAAAAGAAAATGATGGCAAGACGAAAAGAGGCAAACCGGAAATTATGGTCAAAACCGGTGATGATGTTAAAAAGGGAGAAGGTTTGTTTTCTTTGGGCGGTAAAATCCAAAAAGCCAAAAAAGCGGGCAAGATTGAGGTGGAGAGTAAATATATTAAACTGACAGGCAGCGCAAAAAAAGTAAGGGAGTATGCGGTGCCGAAGGGGTTTGGTATTTTAGTTAAGGACGGCAGCAGTATTAAAAAGGGAGACCAGCTGACTGAAGGCAGTTTTGATTTACAGCAACTGTACAGCCTGCGGGGAAAGCTGGAAACGCAAAAATATATTATAAAAGAAATTCAATATGTTTATTCTTCTCAGGGCCAACCCTTAAACGACAAGCATATTGAAATTATCGCCAAACAGATGTTTTCCCGCGTTTATGTCCAAGATGTCGGGGAAACGGATTTATTGTCAGGAGAGATAATTGAAAAAGCTGTTTTTGACAAGGCGAACGAAGAAGCTAAAAAGAATAATAAAAAAGAAGCCAAGGCGGATAATTTACTGATGGGCATAAGCAAGGCGTCGCTTACGACCGACAGTTTCCTGTCAGCCTCATCGTTTCAGGAAACTGCCCGCGTATTAATTGAAGCCGCGATTAACGGCAAAGTTGACCGCCTGAAAGGGCTTAAAGAAAATGTTATTATCGGCCGCTTAATTCCGGTCGGAACAGGCTATAAGGGGAAGAAAGTTTAAGTTGCGAGATTTAAGATTTAAGATTTAAGAATAATAAAAACGCTTCGGTTCTGCCGAAGCGTTTTTATTAATTTTTAAATTTTTAAATTTTTAATTTTATAAATAATTTCTAATGTTTTAATATTTAAAAATTAAGCCATTATTTAAAAATTATAAAATTATAAAATTAAAAATTAATCCAATCCGTATTTCTCAACATTCCCATCCGCCAGCCCCTGTATATGCTTAATTTCTTTCTCGCCGCTTTTAGATTTAAAGAGATGCGCGAATCGGCCTTGCAGTTCAAGGTATTTATCCACCTTTGGGCGCGGCTTGGGGACTTTTAAGACATTTGCCAGTTGTCCGTTCTCATATTCCAAGAGCGGATAAAGTCCGGTTTGGGCCGCCAGTTTCCCCACTTGCACTGTTTGCGCGGAATCAATTTTCCATCCCGGCACGCAGGGGGTCATAATTTGAATATATTTCGGGCCCTTAAAAGTCAAAGCTTTTTTAACCTTCGCGGCAATATCATCCGGAAAACTGGCGGTACTTTGCGCTACATACGGCAATCCATGCGCCAAGGCAATGGCGATTATATCTTTTTTTCTTTGGTGCGAACCGATCGCGTCAATCGGGCAGCCACCGGGCGCCGCTGGCCGCTGGTCTCCGACCTGCGACATCCCTGCGGTTTTAGGTGGATGGGACGCGGCGTGTCTGGGGCCACCGACGCTAGCCATTGGCTGAGACATACATTTCCCGGAAGGAGTAGTAGTGGTTGACGCCGCCCAAGGTGTCGCGCTTGACGCTTGTATGCCGGTATTGGAATAGGCTTCGGTGTCGTAGCAGATATAGAGAATGTCCTCGCCCCGTTCCCACATTCCGGAAATTAAGCCAAAACCGATATCAAAAGTTCCCCCGTCCCCGCCCTGAGCAACGATGTTGATTTTTGATTTTTGATTTTTGATTTTTGATTTATAATCTTCCGCGGCGCGTATGCCCGAGGCGATGGCGGACGCATTCTCAAATAGGGAGTGAATCCATGGCATTCCCCATGAACTCATAGGGTAAGCGGTTGTTGTCACCTCAAGGCAGCCGGTGGCATTGGCAATAATCGTATTCGGCCCCAGCGCTTGGGCAACCGTTCTCGCGGCAATCATTTGCCCGCATCCGGCGCAAGCGGTATGGCCGGGAGAGAGGAGTTGTTTAATTTCTTGCTTTGTTATTGTTTTTTTGTTCTTTATAGTTATTTTTGTAGACATAGTTTTTTTGCGGGATTGTTGAGATTGTTGAGATTGTTGAGATTGTTGAGATTATATTTTAAAATATCCCAAAAATCCCAAGCATCCCAAGCATCCCAAAGATCCCAATTAATTTACTGCTATTACTTTTTTAAGCTCCTCGGCATTTCTCAGCTTATCAAACTGCCCCACAAACCGAGACGCGTCCAGTATTTCAATCAATAATGGTTTTCCGGATTTAGACAAATGAATTATAAAATTACCGAACTCCCGTGCGTGGCTTATCCGGCCCTTGGCGACTTCCCATGATATTATGTTGGCCTCGGGATCGTAATGCATGATTTTATTATGGGATCTTTAAGACTTTTGGGATTCTTGAGATCCTTAAGATAAGTTAAATAATAATCCCAAAAATCCTAAAGATCCCAAAGATCTCAAGAATCTTATAATTTCACCGGATAAAACGTAACCACCTTCATCACCCCATTCTCTTTCTTATAAACCACCTTCACCCCATCCTTCCGCGCGCCAAGGTATTTTCCTTTTTTCTCAACCTTGTCAGGCAGCTTAACAGTGTCCTCTATCTGCTCGCGCGTAAAGTAGACTTTATGTTTATTCAGTATATCAAATTTTTGCTCGGCGTATTTTGTGAAATAAATCATATATTTATAAATATGAGAGAAGTTTATTAATGTTAATTCCGTTTTTACTTGACGGCTCCACGCTTTGCGTGGAGCTAAATTGCAAGCGGTTGTTATTCCCACAAACTGTCTAATTCAATAATTCTGTCGTCGTTTAAAATTCTGTTTCTGGCGGATGAATAAAGCCAATCTTCCGGCTTTGCCACCAATCCTTTTTTAATAGGGTTGGCGTAAATATATTGGATTTTTTGCTCGGAGAATTTTTCTGAAATAATAACCTCGGGATAGTTTTCCCTTTGCCAGATTTGTTTCTCATAGCCGACCTTTCTGGAAAAACTGTTTTTGATTAAATTTAAAATGTATCGCCTATTGTCTTTTTCCAGTGATTTTAATATTTCTTTAGTCGTGTGCCTTTTAAAATCTCTTATTATTTGCGATAATTCATATCCTTCTTTGGCGCTGGCAATTAGATGGATGTGGTTCGGCATTATGACATACTCATATAATAATAGCCCTTTGGTTTCTCTGCAATATTTTAAGCTGTTAGTTATTGTCTGGAAATATTCTTCTCTTGTAAATATGTCAATCCATTCAATCACCGTTATGGTTAAAAAATGCGTTAGGTTTTCGTTTATTTTATTAATTCGTAGTGTTGGCATAAGATTCTTGTTGATTGAACTT
>VAPH01018848.1_pt1 | contig 21451 bp, 17 predicted proteins | sample 3393861 | NCBI WGS metagenome assembly VAPH01 (sample SAMN08290439, study PRJNA428436) | hydrothermal vent metagenome | isolation source: Deep-sea hydrothermal vent chimney | place: Atlantic Ocean: South-mid Altantic Ridge | reverse complement strand
GGGTAAGCCCTACCGCAAATCGGCGCGCATCGTCGGTGACGTCATGGGTAAGTATCACCCCCACGGCGACGCCGCCATCTACGACGCCATGGTTCGCATGGCCCAGGATTTCTCCCTTCGCCTGCCCTTGATCGACGGCCAGGGGAATTTCGGTTCCATGGACGGCGACCGGGCGGCGGCCATGCGCTACACGGAAGCCCGCATGGCCCGCTCGGCCCATGCCCTGATCGACGACATCGACAAGGAAACCGTCGATTTCCAACCCAATTACGACGAATCGACCAAGGAACCGTCGGTTCTTCCGGCCCGTTTCCCCAACCTTCTCGTCAACGGCGCGGGCGGAATCGCCGTCGGCATGGCGACCAATATCCCGCCCCATAACCTGGGCGAGTTGATCGACGCCTGCATCGTTTTGAGCGATGAGCCCGATACGACAATCGAATCCCTGATGGAAATCGTTCCCGCGCCCGACTTTCCCACCGGCGGCATCATTTTGGGCCGCCAGGGCGCGGAGTCCGGTTTGCAGACGGGGCGCGGGTCGGTGGTCATGCGCGGCAGGACGTCAATAGAGGAAATCAGGAAAGACCGCCAGGCCATCATCATCACCGAGGTTCCCTACCAGGTGAACAAGGCCCGCATGATCGAGATCATGGCCGAGGCCGTGCGCGATAAGAAGATCGAGGGCATTTCGGACCTGCGCGACGAATCGGACCGGGACGGCGTTCGCGTGGTGGTCGAGATCAAGCGCGACGCCATGCCAGAAATCGTCCTCAACCAGCTTTTCCGTTTCACGCCCCTGCAAACCAGTTTCGGCGTCAACATGCTGGCCTTGAAATCCGGCCGTCCCCAGTTGATGAACCTCAAGGAAATCCTCGAAGCCTTCCTCGATTTCCGCGAAGAGGTCATCCGCAGGCGCACCGTTTACGAACTGGGCAAGGCGCGCGACAAGGCCCACATGCTGGCCGGCCTGGCCGTGGCGGTCGCCAATATCGACGAAGTCATCGCCATCATCCGGGCGGCCAAGGATCCCGGCGAGGCCCGGTCCCGGTTGGCGGCGCGGCCCTGGCCGGCTAGGGATGTGGAGCCCTTGATCGCGCTCCTGGACGAACCGGGCAGGCAGGTCGATGAAAACGGCGATTACCGCCTGTCGGGCGAACAGGCCAAGGCCATCCTCGAACTCCGCCTGCACCGCCTGACCGGGCTAGAGAGGGACAAGATCGGCGCCGACCTCTCCGACCTCGGCCGCCAGATCAAGGAACACCTCGCCATACTCGGCTCGCGGGAAAAATTGCTCGCGGTCTTGAAGTCGGAACTCCTTGAAATGAAGGAGAAATTCGCCACGCCGCGGCGCACGGACATCGAAGAGAACGAGTTCGAGCACGATATTGAAAACCTGATCCAACGCGAAGACATGGTCGTCACCGTCACCAACACCGGCTATGTCAAACGGGTGCCGCTCTCGACCTACCGGGCGCAGCGGCGCGGCGGCAAGGGGCGGTCGGGCATGTCCACCAGGGACGAGGATTTCGTCAGCCGGGTTTTCGTCGTCAACACCCACACCCCGGTCCTGTTCTTCTCGTCTACGGGCATCGTTTACAAGCTCAAGGTCTACAGGCTGCCCCTGGGCTCGCCCCAGGCGCGCGGCAAGGCGCTTATCAATATCCTGCCTTTAAAGCAGGGCGAGACCATCACCACGCTGATGCCCCTGCCCGAGGACGAGGAAACCTGGGGCGATCTTTTCGTCGTCTTCGCCACCGCGTCGGGAAATGTGCGCCGCAACCGCTTGTCGGACTTCACCAACGTCATGGCCAACGGCAAAATCGCCATGAAGCTCGGCGAAGGAGACAAATTGGTCCGCGTTCGGACCTGCACCGAAGACGACGACGTTCTGCTTTCGACACGCGCCGGTAAATGCATCCGTTTTTCCGTCACCGACGTCCGGGTCTTCGTCGGGCGAAATTCCGTCGGCGTGCGGGGCGTCAAGCTGGCCAAGGGGGATGTGGTTATCAATATGTCGACCCTGCGCCATGTCAAGGTGGAGGCCGAAACCCGCGACGCCTATCTTCAGGCCGTCAGCGCAAGCCGCCGGCTTGCGGGAAGCGATTACAGCGAAAGGCCCGGCGACAAGGCCCATGACGAAGAACTGGCGGCCCGCCTGGAAGAACCGCAATACGCCGCCATGGCCGAAGACGAGGAATTCCTTCTGACCATCAGCGATGACGGCTTGGGCAAACGCACGTCGTCTTACGAATACCGGATTTCGGGGCGCGGTGGCCAAGGGGTCGCTTCCATGGAGCTTAAGCGTGGGAAAAAGACGGCCTCTGTCGTCGCCTCGTTCCCCGTTGACGATGGGGACGAGTTGGTCATGGTGTCCGACGGCGGCCAGCTTATCCGTATTCCCGTCGGCGGCATCAGCATCGTCGGCCGGTCAACCCGTGGCGTAACCGTTTTCAAGACGGCCGAAGGCGAGCGGGTCGTTTCCGTCACCCCCATAAGCGAGGACGAAGGGGGCGAAGACGACGAAGAAGAAGAGGAAAACGGTTCCGGAGGCGAAGAGGGTTAGGCCATGTCCTTGGTTGGCGTTTATCCCGGCACTTTCGACCCCGTGACCAACGGTCATGCCGATATCATTTCGCGGGCCACCCGCGTGGTCGATAAGCTGATCGTCGCCGTCGCGGGAAACGCCGGAAAAGAGCCCCTGTTTTCCCTCGATGAACGGGTCGCCATGGTTAAGGAAGAGATTTCCAACATCAAGTTGGGGCGTTCCATACCGGTTGAGGTGACGACGTTCGATTGCCTGCTCGTGGATTTCGTCGATAAGGTCGGAGCGAAAGTGATCGTCCGGGGGTTGCGCGCCGTTTCCGATTTCGAATACGAATTCCAGATGGCGGGCATGAACGCCCGACTCAATCCCATGGTCGAGACGGTCTTCCTCATGGCGTCCGACGTCCACCAGTTCATCGCGTCACGATTCGTCAAGGATATCGGGCGTCTCGGCGGGGATGTGGAACATTTCGTTTCCCCAAGGGTCGCGAAGCGCCTTTCAGACCGGTTTGAGGCTTTTCCCGGCGGGGAAGGTGGAGAAGGGGATTGACCGGCCCCGGCCCGGCCCCTATTTTCCGGGCTCCCGTATCTCGGCGGCCCTGGTCCCAGGGCCGCAGGTCATTGGGGGCGCTTAGCTCAGGTGGTAGAGCATCTGACTTTTAATCAGAGGGTCACAGGTTCGAGTCCTGTAGCGCCCACCATCCGGTAAAACCCACCGGTGAACACACGGCTTTTGCATAAAAGGCCAGGAAAATTAAGGAAGGTGCGACGTGTCGAAGAAACATCCAATTATCGCCGTGACCGGTTCTTCCGGCGCCGGTACGAGTACGGTCAAGGACGCTTTCGAACACATGTTCCGCCGGGCGAATATCTCTCCGGCGGTAATCGAAGGGGACAGCTTCCACCGGTACAACCGGGCCGATATGAAAGAGGCCATGAAGAAGGCCGAGGCGGAAGGCAACTTGAACTTCAGCCATTTCGGGGCCGACGCCAACTTGTTCCATGAACTGGCGGGCCTGTTCAAGAAATATGGCGAAACCGGCACGGGGAAACGCCGCCTTTACCTGCACAGCGAGGAAGAGGCCGCGCCCTACGCGCCCCTCGGACCCGGTGAGTTCACCCCTTGGGAGGACATCCCGGAAGACTCGGACCTTTTGTTCTACGAAGGCCTGCACGGCAGCCTCGTCAATGACGACGTCAATGTCGCCCAATACGTCGATCTCAAGATCGGCGTCGTTCCGGTCATCAACCTGGAATGGATTCAGAAAATTCACCGCGACACCAGCCAGCGCGGCTATTCGGAAGAAGCGGTGATGGACACCATTCAGAGGCGCATGCACGACTACGTTCATTTCATCGTTCCCCAGTTTCAGCATTCGGACATCAACTTCCAGCGCGTTCCCATCGTCGATACCTCGGACCCCATCATCGCCCGCGACATTCCCTCGCCCGATGAAAGCCTGGTTGTCATTCGTTTCCGCAACCCAAAGGACTTCGACGTGGATTTCCCATATTTGTTGTCCATGCTGCATGACTCATGGATGACCCGGCGGAACACGATCATCATTCCCGGCGGAAAAATGGGGCTGGCCATGGAACTGATTTTAGAGCCCATCATCGATAGAATGATTTCGGATAGCGAAAAATAGACCGGAATTTCCTTTTCGCGATGTTTGGGGCGGGCCTTGGGTCCGCCCTTTTTTTATTTTTTTACGGATTCCGGTTGAAATTCCCCAGGCCTGTAACAGGTGTTCATATGTTTCTTACGCCATTGTTATTGGATGGCAACACGGTGGCTACATATTTGGTTTCGGAAGAGGCCATCTCATATTCGATGAGACAGCCCGACTTCCGGGCACAAGGACCGTATAGGTGAAACATGAACGATATGATGAATTCATGGAGAGAAAACGAAGAGGGGCTCTCAGAAACCCTCTCTTTAACGTTGTCCATTTTGGACGAAATGGGAAAAGCGGGTTTGCTGGTCGTTCCGGATATGCCGACCGGTGAAATGTTGAGGGCCGGAGCCATCGCAGGCGACACGGACATTGGGACGGCGATGGCCGTCTACGACGCCATGACCCGCGAAGAAGAAAAAACAAAAATGTGATCCATTGGCTTCCAGGATGGCGATTCGAGCTTTTCGAGCCCATTCCGGGGTGTTGGAATAAAGGTTAGCCGGTTTGGCGCCGTCCCGGCCCTCATCATTCGAGAATTTTTATTTTAACCGGAATGGATGAGGCCCGCCCCTGTGAAGATTTGGGAAATATTCTTGAGACGCCTCGAAAAAGGTGGAGGCGAGGCGGGCTCAGGATAGGAAATCCCACTCCCATGTGGCCATGATGGACAACAAAATAAAATAATTATTTCTTATATATCAGTTAATTGGATCTCTGTTTTTAATTTACTCACCCGAGGAAAACGGTGTGAATGTTCCCCATCCAGGAGTAAGGGCCGGACTGAAAATTTAAGGGGCGGAATAAGTAAAATCGGCTGGGAAGCGATGTCTTCGGTCCGGGGTTTTCTTCGAAAAGTTGATGCGGAAAGCGGCTCGGATATAAGAATAAAATTTATATAAATTTGTTCTTTTACTTACTGTTGACTTGTTGAAACACTTTGTTAACAATCATATTTATAGAATATAAGCGGTCGAAAACGTCAACGGTGGACCCCCGCCGACACGAAGGCGGTGAAGAAACCGAAAGCGGATTTCAAACGGTAATAACCGGTTAGGGCAAGAAAATGCTTCATCTTCCGAACGAAGGGCAAACGATCTACGAAGTGTCCATTTACAATCGGGAAGTCCGGGCCTTGGTTAAGGAAAACCAAAGCCATTACTTCTTCGACGATCAATGGGCGGACGTTCAGATACACGATGTGACCGCTATAGACGAGGTCGAGGCCCGCAAGCTGATTGCCGAAAGGTTTCCACCCGACGATGGGTTCGTCATCGAAGACGTTCATACCACCCATTTCTGAGAGCCCGTCCGGGAAGTTATTGATCTTCTTCCGGGATCTCGCCGCCGGTTTCGAAATAGCGGTAAGCGTCGAGTCCGCCTAGAACGACGCCGTCAAAGCCCAGGTCGATGGCTCCGTAAACATATGAATTCGTGTCGCCGGTGATGATCTTTTGCCATTCCGGGTTCCAGTATTCCACGTAGAAACGATCCGGATCGCCGCGAACCGGCGCGCTGATCCATAGCGGCGACCCTTCCCGCCAATAGGGTTTCCAGTAGAAAAGATAAGACGCCGCCGATCCGATATCGATATAGGCCATAACCTTCCGGCGTCCACCGATCTTCTTGTATTTCAACGTTTCCACGGCCTGTTTCGTAAGCGGGCTGCGGCCATGGAAGACATCGACGATGACCATGTCGAAATTGGTTTCGTGGATTTTAAGGGCGAATTCGTCCTGGCGTCCGAAGGCCGACGAGTCGCCTATACGGAGGAAGTTGCGCACGGCGTTGAGCGAGACGATGCTGTTGGGGTTCTCATTGACGGGACGCTTGGGGTATGGGGGCAGGCCGTTCAGGTCCCGGCCCTTGGCCGGCGCCACGAAGGGAATGAACTTCTTCGCGGCGTTCATCCTTAGGGCCCTGTCGATCACCGCCGGGGTTCGGGCGTAATCCATGGTAAAGACCTTCAGGCCGCTTTTTTGGGCTTGCCCGGCGAGTTTCAGGGTCTGTTCCTGGCGGTCCTTGTTGGCGTTGGGTTTTCCGAAGTCCGGTTTTCCGAAGAACATGGCTTCCTGAAGGACGCCGTCGATGGAGCGGACGTAGGTACGGGCCGGAAAGGTGCGGGTTTCGTCGTCTTCTTCCCTTTTCACCACCAGGTCGAGGCCGTTCTCGGCGATAATCGTGAAATCGGGCCGGTATTTCCGGGCGAATGCGCTGATGGACTGGATGAACTTCCGCATTTCTTCGCGGTAGTCCAGGACGATGGCGCGGCTCGGCGCGCCCGGCGTGATATCCCCGGCCCCGCCGGTCCCTTGCTGGATACGGACCTGGGCCATTTCCTGGGCGCTGGCCGGGCCTGGAAAAAGCATTGAAGAGGCCAGGGAGAGAGCCAAGGCAGTGATAAAGGAAAACCGCATCGTTCTTCCGCTTGGATTAGAGTAGGGATACAACCTCTTCAGCAATCGCCAAGGACGAGGTCAGACCCGGCGACTCTATGCCATAGAGGTTAAGCATTCCGTCAACGCCGTGAACTTCTTTTCCCTGGATGATGAAGTCCCTGGCCGGGGTGCCGGGAGGCTGGATTTTCGGGCGGATGCCGCTATAGGCGGGCTGCAGGGCCTTTTCGTCCAGGTCCGGCCAATAACGCTTGATGGAATGGGCGAACAGGTCGACGCGTTTCGGGTCGACGGTGTATTCGATCTCGTCCACCCATTCCACGTCCGGCCCGAAACGGCCCTGGCCGCCCAGGTCGTGGGTATAATGGAGGCCGAGGCTGGCCGTTCCGGGGACCGGATAGACCAGGTGTTGAAACGGCGCCTTGCCGCTGAGGTTGAAGTAGTTCCCCTTGGCCAGATAGCGTTGCGGTATGGTTTCGGCGGGGAAGCCCTTGATGGACGCGGCGACGGCCTGGGCTCCCAATCCCGAGCAGTTGACCACATGGCGGCAAGACAGTTCCATGGGGTCCGCGCCGCCGACCGATAAGATCACGCCCTTATCGGTGACCCGCCCGCCCGTGACCGGGCTCAACAGGGCGAAGATCGCGCCCGAGCTTTCGGCCTCTCCCTGCAGGCTCAGCATATAAGCGTGGGAATCGAAGATGCCCGTTGAGGGGGACAGAATGGCCGCCTCGCAGGTCAGGTTGGGCTCAAGGGCTCGGGCTTCTTTCCCGGTCAGGCGCCTGATGCCGCCGACGCCGTTCTTTTGCGCCGTTTTCTCCAACGCGCGAAGCAAGCCGATTTCTTCGTCGTTCTTGGCGAGGACGATCTTGCCGCAGCGTTCATGGTCTATGCCGCGCGAGGAAAGATAATCATAAAGCATTCTCTTGCCCCGCACGCAGAGACGGGCTTTCATGCTTCCGGTGGGATAATAGAGCCCGGCGTGGATAACTTCCGAATTCCGCGCGCTGGTTACGGTGCCGACGGCGTCGGCTTCTTCAAGAACGATGACGTCCTTTCCGGCTTTCGCAAAGGCGCGTGCTATGGCCAATCCGACGACGCCCGCGCCGATAACCGCGTATTCGATGCTTTCAGTCATGGAGCGTTGTTCCCATAGAAAGCACTCGCGGGTCAAGGGCCACGAACATGAGAGAGGCCGTGTCTCGCCGAAAAACCGGGTTGGTGGCGTTCTTAATGCCATGAATAGGATTATTTCCATAATTGTTCCCATTCCAGGCATTGCCCTTCCCGAAATTTAATAGTAATCGATCACCCCATGAACGCGCGTATCATCGTTATCGGAAACGAGAAGGGCGGCAGCGGTAAATCGACCGCCGCCATGCATCTGGCCGTCGGCCTGATGAGGGCCGGGAGCGGCGTCTGCGTGATCGACCTGGATATCCGCCAGGGAACCTTGAGCCGGTTTCTGGAAAACCGCCGGGCCTTCGCCGAGCGCCGGGGCCTCGACCTGCCCATACCCGAGACCGCAAGAGTCGAAAACGGGGATTTGGCGGACCGTGTCGCCGCTCTCAAGGGGGAGTTCGAGGTCATCCTGATCGACACGCCGGGCAACGACACCGAGCCGGCCCGCGCGGCCCACGCCCTCGCCGACACCCTGATTACCCCCATGAACGACAGCCTGATCGACTTGGACGTCCTGGCCCGGATCGACGGTGGAACCCGCTCGATCCTCGGCCCCAGCCATTACGCCGAAATGGTCTGGGAACAGAGGAAAAAACGCGCCGCCCTTGGCGGCAAGCCCGTCGATTGGATCGTCATGCGCAACAGGTTGAGCAACCTGGACGCGCGCAACAAGCGCGATATCGCAAGGCTTCTCACGGATTTATCGGCGAGAATCGGTTTTCGCGTGATCGCAGGGTTTGGCGAAAGGGTGGTCTATCGGGAACTGTTCTCCCACGGGCTGACCATGATGGATATCGATGTCGCCGGGTTGCGCCGGGATGGGTTGACGATGTCCGAAGTCGCCGCCCGCCAGGAAGTCCGCTCCCTGATCGAAGCGCTCTCAAAGCTGGCCTAAGGCCGCCTTCGGCATTACCTTGGGCCCCATGGCGAAAAAGACCCCCATGCCGCCCGCGAAGGGTTCGAGCCGGGCCGAGGTTTCGGCCTTTCTCGGTCGAGTCGCGGCCCTGCCCGCTGGGCCCGGGCGCGGACGGCTGATCTTCGCCATGGACGCCACCGCCAGCCGCGCGCCCACCTGGGACAAGGCGGCCCAAATTCAAGGTGAGATGTTTACCGAGACCGCCGCCCTCGGCGGTCTGGAGATTCAATTGGCCTTTTTCCGGGGGTTCGGGGAATTCAAGGTCTCGAAGTGGTTGACCGCGTCGAAGGAACTGAACCGGCTCATGACCTCGGTTTTCTGCATGGCCGGGGAAACCCAGATCGGCAAGCTCCTCTCCCATGCTATAAACGAGGCCAGGGGAGGAAAGGTCGACGCGCTTGTTTTCGTCGGCGATTGCGTCGAGGAAGACGTGGACGCGCTCGGCAAGAAGGCCGGAGAACTGGGGTTGCTGGGCGTTCCCGCCTTCATGTTCCATGAAGGGGACGACCCCATCGCCGGGTTCGCTTTTCAACAGGTCGCCAAGCTGACCGGCGGCGCTTATTGCCGGTTCGATGCGGGAAGCGCCCATGTGCTTAGGAGTCTGCTCGGGGCCGTGGCCGTATATGCGGCCGGGGGACGGAAGGCTCTTTTGGAGTTCGGCGGCAAGCGGGGCGGTGAGGCGCTTCGAATAGCCCATCAGATGACGGCGCAAAAAGAAGGAACTTAGGGTCCATCAGATGACGGCGCAAAAAGAAGGAACTTAGAGAGCTGTTTCCCTTATTTCTCCTTGGCCTGGCCCTTCTGGTCGGGGTCTTGCTGCTCGGGCGCTGGTTCGTCAACGCCGAACCGAAACGCCTGGCCAAGATCCTGAAGCGAACCGCCCTGGTCCTGATCCTGGCCGTCGTGATCTTTCTCGCCGTGACCGGGCGGCTTACCTGGGCCTTCATGGCCCTGCCCGCGCTGCTGCCTTGGATTTTGCGGTTCCGCTCCCTTGCCCGGTCGGCGAAGAATTATTCGCGCATGGCGTCCCATGGGGCGTCAGGCGCTACGGGCGAGACATCGGAAGTGAAAACCCGCTTCCTCCGCATGATCCTGGACCACGACAGCGGCGACATGGAAGGCGACGTCCTGCAAGGCGTTTATACGGGGCGACGTTTAAGCTCCATGAGCCTTGAAGAGACCGTCGATCTTTTGAATGTTTGTTTGAGAAGCGACGAGGAGTCCGCCCGCGTCCTCGAATCCTATCTGGACCGGGTCCATCCCCAGTGGCGCGAGGCGGGAAATACCGCCGGGGGGCGGAGCGGCGGCGGAATGGGCAGGGAAGAAGCCTACGAGGTCTTGGGCCTGAAGCCCGGCGCCACGGAAAGGGAAATCAAGGCGGCCCACCACCGCTTGATCTCGGGCCTTCACCCCGATCACGGCGGATCGACCTATCTGGCGGCCAAGATCAACCAGGCCAAGGACGCCTTGCTCAAGGCGTGACGGGGAATAATACGGCGTCGCATTACTTGCGGGCCGGGGGCGGGTGTGGCAAAAAGGCCCCGAATTGAAATTGGAGTTTTCATGGCCAAGCCCGTTCGTAAAGCGGTCTTTCCCGTCGCCGGCCTCGGGACGCGGTTTTTGCCCGCGACCAAGGCGATGCCGAAGGAAATGCTGCCCATCGTCGACAAGCCCTTGATCCAATATGCGGTCGAGGAGGCGCGGGACGCCGGGATCGAGGAAGTCATTTTCGTTATCGGGCGCGGCAAGACCGTGCTGCTCGACCATTTCGACCACAGTTTCGAGTTGGAGCACACGCTGGGCGAGCGCGGCAAGTCCGACCTTCTCGACGAGATGCTTTCTTCCATGCCCAAGCCGGGGCAGATCAGCTCCACCCGCCAGCAACAACCCCTGGGCCTCGGCCACGCCGTCTGGTGCGCCCGGAATTTCGTCAACGACGAGCCTTTCGCCGTCTTGCTCGCCGACGACCTGATCCTTGCCGAACCGGGATGCCTGTCCCAAATGATCGAGGTCTACGAGAAGGTCGGCGGCAACGTGGTCGCCGTCGAGGACGTGCCCCGCGAACAGACCATGCGCTATGGAATCCTCGATGTCGTCGAGGACGACGGCCGTCTGGCCCGGGCCCGAGGCCTGGTGGAAAAACCGGAACCCGGCCGGGCCCCCTCGACCCTGTCGATCATCGGGCGCTATATCCTCCAGCCGGAGGTCTTTTCCCATCTCGATAAGCAGGAAAAAGGCGCGGGCGGGGAAATACAACTCACCGACGCCATGGCCAAGACCATCGACGGCGCCCCTTTCCATGGCCTGCGTTTTAAGGGCCGCCGTTTCGACTGCGGTAATAAGATCGGGTTCCTGGAAGCCAATATCGCCTTCGCCCTCGAACGCGAAGACTTGAGAGACGACGTTCGCGCCATGGTCCGGCGTTATTGCTGACGAAAAACGAATAAAACAAGGATAGGAATTTCATGCGCGTTGCGATGATCGGAACAGGGTACGTGGGGCTCGTGTCGGGCGTTTGTTTCTCGGAATTCGGCGTCGATGTGGTTTGCGTCGATCGGGACGAGGACAAGATTTCCCGCCTGAACAACGGCGAGGTTCCCATTTACGAGCCCGGTCTCGAGGCCATGGTCGAGAGCAACGAGAAGGCGGGCCGCCTGACCTTCACGACGGACCTGAAAAAGGCCGTCCATGGGGCGGACGCCGTCTTTATCGCCGTCGGAACGCCTTCACGGCGCGGCGACGGGCACGCCGACCTGTCTTATGTTTACGGCGCGGCCCGTGAAATAGCGGCCGCGCTCAACGGCTACACGGTGATCGTGACCAAGTCCACGGTTCCCGTCGGCACCGGAGACGAAGTGGAGCGCATTATCCGCGAGGCCCGTCCCGACGCGGACTTCGATGTGGTTTCCAATCCCGAATTCCTGCGCGAAGGATCGGCCATCGAGGATTTCATGCGCCCCGACCGGGTCGTCATCGGAACCGGAGAGGAACGCGCGCGTGAGCTCATGGCCCACCTCTACCGGCCGCTCTTTCTCATTGAGACGCCGATCCTGTTCACCGCCCGGCCGACGGCGGAACTCATCAAATACGCCGCCAATACCTTTCTGGCGACCAAGATCACTTTTATCAACCAGATGGCGGATCTGTGCGAGAAAGTGGGCGCGGACGTCCAGGACGTCGCCAAGGGGATCGGGCTCGATGGGCGGATCGGCGGGAAATTCCTCCACGCCGGACCCGGTTACGGCGGGTCGTGCTTCCCGAAGGATACCCTGGCCCTGGTCCGCACCGCCCAGGAAGCGGACAGTCCCTTGAAAATTATCGAAACCGTGGTCGAACTTAACGACGCGCGCAAGATGCAGATGGCCGAGAGGATCGTCAAGGCTTGCGGCGGGTCGCTCGAAGGCAAGACAATCGCCGTCCTGGGGCTGACCTTCAAGCCCAACACCGACGACATGAGAGACGCGCCGAGCCTCGATATCCTGCCCGCCCTGCAAGACGCCGGGGCGGCGATCAGGGCCTACGACCCGGAAGGGATGGAAGAAGCCAAGGGCCGCCTTGCGGATGTGATTTGGTGCGAAAACGCCTACGAAACCATGGAAGGGGCGGACGCGCTCACCATCATTACCGAGTGGAACGAATTTCGCGCCCTCGATTTCGACCGGGTGAAATCCCTGATGAAGGAGCCGGTGATGGTCGATCTCCGCAATATCTACAACCCCGGCGAGATGGCCGAGGCCGGTTTCAAGTACGCCTGTTTGGGGCGGCCGGGACCGGCCTCATGAGCTTCGTCCTCGATCCAACGGTCTTGCGGGAATACGACATTCGCGGGATTGTCGGCGAAACCCTGACCCGGGACGGCGTTTACGCCATCGGGCGCGCTTTCGGCACGATCGTTGCGCGCGACGGCGGCAAGACCGTCGCCGTCGGTTACGACGGGCGGCTCAGTTCCCCGGAACTCGAAGAAGCCCTGGTCTCCGGGCTGACCGCCTGCGGACTGACGGTGTACCGGGTCGGTCTGGGGCCGACGCCCATGCTTTATTACGCCACCCATGTCCTTGATACGGATGCGGGGGTGATGGTGACGGGCTCGCACAATCCGCCCGAATACAACGGAATCAAAATGTCCCGCCGGGGCTCGTCCTTTTATGGGGACGACATCAAGGCCTTGGGCGCGCTGGCCGCTAAGGGCGATTTCGAGACCGGCGAGGGGGAAAGCCAACACCGCCCCGTGGCCGACGATTACGTCAAACGTTTGCTCCGGGATTTCAGGGAAGGAACGCCCCTTAAGGTCGCCTGGGACCCGGGAAACGGGGCGGCGGGCGAGGTTCTGCAAAATCTCGTGGCGGCGCTTCCCGGCCGTCACGTTCTGCTGAACGAAAATATCGACGGGACCTTTCCCGCCCACCACCCGGACCCGACGGTGGAAAAGAACCTGGATCAATTAAAGGACGCGGTGCGCCGTGAGCGATGCGATCTCGGCATCGCGTTCGACGGGGACGGGGACCGCATCGGCGTCCTCGACGGCCGGGGAAGGGTGCTCTGGGGGGACCAGTTGATGGTGATCCTGGCCCGGGAAGTTCTCGAAGACCTGCCGGGTTCGACGATCATCGCCGACGTCAAGGCGAGCCAGGTTTTCTTCGACGAAATCAAGCGCATGGGCGGCAAACCGCTCATGTGGAAAACCGGGCATTCGCTCATCAAGGCCAAGATGGCCGAAACCGGCGCGCCCCTGGCCGGAGAGATGAGCGCCCATATCTTCTTCAAACACCGTTATTACGGTTTCGACGACGCCCTGTATACCGCCGTCCGGCTGCTTTCGATCCTGGGAACCGGGGATGAAAGCCTGAGCGACTTGCGCGACCGATTGCCCCAAATGGTCAACACCCCGGAACTGCGGTTTGGCTGCCCAGAAGACCGGAAATTCGACGTTATCGAGGAAGTCCGGGACCGTGTGAAAACCTTGGAAGGCGTCGAGGTCAACGGCATCGACGGGGTTCGGGTCCTCTGCGAAGACGGCTGGTGGCTGCTGCGGGCCTCGAACACCCAGGCGGTTCTCGTCGCGCGGTGCGAATCCAAGAACGAAGCGGGCCTGTCCCGCCTGAAGGAAGCCCTGAGCCGGCAGCTTCGCCAAAGCGGACTGGAGCCGCCGGACTTCGGTTGAAGGGCAAAGGACGAAAGAAAATAAACATGCTCTATCCTCCGGGAGCTCCATTGCCAGGGCCTTAACCGAGACCGTCGCGGAAGCCCCCCAGCCAGGAAAGGCGTTCCTCCAGGGATTTGATGTCGTGGTCCAGCCATTGTTTGAGGTAACCCGCATCGCCTTCGTGGTGGCGGCGAAGGTCTTCCAGGCGCGCCAGCTCGTTTTCGCAGGCGTCCATGAGCAGATCGGCCTGGATTCGTTGTTCGCTTAGGTCCAGAAGGTGTAAAAACCGGAACTTGAGCGCCACGATCAGTTTGTTCAGTTCGGTCGCCGCGGCGCGGATGTTCGTCGTCATCAAGGCTTGGAGGGCCCGGCTTCCTTCGCCGGTTATGGACAACAGGGCGTCGTCTTCCATGCCGACGCCGTCTTTCGCCTCGACGAGGCCTTCGTATTTCAAGAGTTCTATGGACGTCCCCATGACGTCGAGGGACGGCCCCAGAATGCGTCCGACGAAATGGCGGATGGACGTCGCAAGCTCACTGTAGCGCACCGGCCCCGTCGCCAGCGTTCCCAAGGCGCAGAGGCGGATGGCCTCCTTGGGCGTCAGTGTGTTGTCGGAATACATTCCGGGCGGTCCCTTTCTCGCCCGGTATTATAGGTCTGGCGGCGCTGTGAGGTCCACTAAGCGGCGGCCTTGAGCCCTAAGCGGTTCCATACTTCCTTGATGGCGGAAACCAGATGGTCCATGTCGGCGTCCGTGTGCAACGGCGTCGGCGTGAAGCGCAGGCGTTCGGCGCCCCGTTCCACCGTCGGGTAGTTGATCGGCTGAACGTATATCCCGTGTTTGTCCATCAAATCGTCGCTGGCCTGCTTGCAAAGAACCGCATCTCCGACCAGGACGGGAACGATGTGGCTGGCCGATGGAATGAGTGGAATCCCGGCTTCGGCGAATCTTCTTTTCAGGGTCGCCGCGCGTTCCTGGTGGCGTTCGCGGAGTTCGTTATGTTCCTTGAGATAGGCGATGGAGGCCCGCGCCGCCGCGGCGACGCCCGGAGGCAGGGATGACGAGAAAATGAAGCCCGCCCCATAGGAGCGGACAAAATCGCACAGGGCCGCCGATCCGGCGATATATCCCCCGACGACGCCGAAAGCCTTGGCCAGGGTTCCCTGGATGACCGTAATGCGATCCATCAGGCCGTCCCGCTCGGCGACGCCTGCGCCCCGTGGGCCGTACATGCCGACGGCGTGAACCTCGTCGAGGAAGGTCATGGCGCCGTGTTCGTCGCAGACGTCCAGGATTTCCCCGATAGGCGCGATATCCCCGTCCATGGAATAGACGGACTCGAAGGCCACCATCTTGGCCCGGTCCTTGGGGTATCGCCCTAGAAGCTGGTTCAAATGGTTGACGTCGTTGTGGCGGAAAATCTTTTTCTCCGCCTTGGAATGACGGATGCCCTCGATCATGGAATTGTGGTTCTTGGAGTCCGACAGGATCACGCAATCGGGAACCATGGCGCCGATGGTGCTGAGCGCGGTCATGTTCGCCATCCAGCCCGACCCCAACAGCAAGGCCGCCTCGGTTTGGTGCAGGTCGGTCAATTCCTCCTCGAGAAGGACGTGGAAGTGGTTGGTGCCGGAAATGTTCCGCGTTCCGCCCGCCCCGGCGCCGCACTTGTCGATGGCCCGGTGCATGGCGGCGATGACGTCGGGGTTTTGCCCCATGCCCATGTAGTCGTTGGAGCACCAGACCGTAACCTCGCGGGTTTCACCCTTGTAATGGTTCAGGGCCTTGGGGAACGCGCCGGCCTTGCGTTCCAGGTCGGCGAAGACCCGGTATCGGCCTTCCTGCTTCAGTCCGGAGATTTTCTCCGCGAAGAACTTCTCGTAATCCATCGGCAATCCTTTTGGAAGGGCCCTCGGTTGTGGTTTCGTCCCAGGTTTTAAAGCGTATTTTCCATTATGCTAATTTATCAGCCGCCTGTTTCGCAAGCCGCATTTCCCATTGCCGCTAAATGAAGCCCCGGGCGGCCGCCCAGTCGGCGGTTTCGTCCAGCGCCCGGGAAACGGCGTCGAGCATTTCTTCTATTTCTTCCCGGTCGATGATCAAGGGCGGCGCGAAGGCGACGGTATCGCCCATGACCCGCGTAATCACGCCGTTTTTTTCGATTCGACCCCAAAGATAGGCCGCGACGCCTTCCGCGGGATCAAAGGATGTTTTTTCCGCCTTGTCCTTGACCAAATCCAAGCCGCCGATCAGGCCGACGCCTCTGGCCTCGCCGACCAGGGGGTGCTCCCCAAGGGCGCGCAAGCCCCCTTGCAGGGCGGGGCCGACGTCGCGGACATGGCCGACGATGTCGCGTTCCTCGTAGATCTTGAGCGCCTCAAGGGCCACCGAGGCCGATACGGGGTGGCCGCCATAGGTGAAACCGTGGCCGAAAATGCCGATTTTTTCGCTTTCCCGGGCCATGGCCTGGAAAATGGGCTCGCTGACCATAAGCGCGGATATGGGCAGGTAGGCCGCCGAAAGGGCTTTGGCGCAGGTCATCATGTCGGGTTTGAGGCCGAATGTCTGGCTGCCCCAGAAATTCCCCGTCCGCCCGAAGCCGCAGATCACCTCGTCGGCGACGAAAAGGACATCGTATTTTTTCAGGACGGCCTGGATTTTCTCGAAATAGCCGGCGGGCGGCACGATGACCCCTCCGGCCCCCATGACCGGTTCGGCGAAAAAGGCGGCGACCGTCTCGGGGCCTTCGTCTAGGATCATGGTTTCCAGGTCCAGGGCGCAACGGTCGGCGAATTCCCGTTCCGTTTCTTTAGGTAAGGCGAAGCGGTAATGGTGGGGGCAGGCGGTGTGGAGAACGCCGTCCATGGGAAGGTCGAAGTCCCGGTGGTTGGGGGCCAGCCCGGTCAGGCTCGCGCTCGCCACCGTGACGCCGTGATAGGCCTTGTTTCTGGCGATGATTTTCTTTTTTTCGGGACGGCCCCAGGCGTTGTTGACGTAACGCACGATCTTGATGGCGGTGTCGTTGGCTTCGGAGCCCGAATTGGCGAAAAAAACCTTGGACATGGGAACGGGCGCAAGCTCGATCAGCTTTTCGGCCAAGTCGATGACGGGTTGGGAAGCCTTGCCCCCGAAGGAATGGTAAAAGGGCAGCCGCCTCATGGCCTTCGTGGCCGCCTCGACGAGCCGTTCCTCGCTGAAACCGAGCGCCGCGCACCAGAGTCCCGACAGGCCCTCGATATAGCTTTTTCCGGCGTCGTCGAAAACGCGGACGCCCTTGCCCCCGGCGATGATATGGGGCCCTTTTTCCAGATGGGTTTTCAGGTTGGTGTAGGGGTGCAGGTGATGGGCGATGTCGCGGCTCGCCGCTGAATTTCCGCCGCCCTGTTTTTCTTGCCGTGTCATGACCGTTGTCCCGGTAACGTGCTATTCTTAACTTGATGGCCTTGAGGCTTGCCCGCAAGAGCCAATTCCAAGCGGCGGGAAGAAACAGGTGGTTGCAGAGGACGAAAAAGAGGCCCGGCTGCTCACGGTGCTCGGTGGGCTCGCCGCCGAACTTCATCCCGGCCGGATCGCCCCGGAATCCGTCGCCCTGGACAGCCGCCTCGACCGCGATCTGGGATTGGACAGCTTGGCGCGGGTCGAACTGCTCGTCCGCCTTGAGAAAACCTTCGACGCATCGGTTTCGGAAACGGATTTAATGGAGGCGGAAACGCCCCGCGACCTTCTTCGGGCCCTGAAATCCGGCGGCGGCCCGGGGCCGTCCAGGGAAAAGGTCCGGATCGGCCCGGCCGGTATTTTAAGCGAAACGCCGGAACGGGCCGAAACCTTGAACGAGGTTCTCGACTGGCATGCGGGCGTTCACCCCGACCAACCCCATGTCCGGCTTTACAGCGATGACGGCGAAGGCGAAATCATCACTTACGGCGTCCTTAAGGCGCGCGCCGGTGAAATCGCCGCCGGCCTTATGGCCTTGGGGCTCGATCACGGCCGGGCCGTCGCCCTGATGCTGCCGACGGGAAAGGAATACTTTTTCACCTTTTTCGGCGTTCTTCTCGCCGGCGGCGTCCCCGTTCCCATTTATCCGCCCACCCAGCCCGCCCGGCTTGAGGAACATTTGTTGCGCCACGCCGGCATTCTCAACAACTCCAGGGCCGGGATTCTGGTGACGGTGGACGAGGCGAAGCGTTTCAGCGCCCTGCTCAAGGCCCGCGTGGAAACCTTATCGGTGGTCACGACCGTGAGCGATTTCAGGGCCGAAGCGGGGTCCTTCCCGTCCCCGGCCGTAAAAAGCGGCGACACGGCTTTCATCCAATATACCTCGGGCAGCACCGGCGACCCGAAAGGGGTCGTTCTGAGCCATGCCAACCTGCTCGCCAACCTGCGGGCCATGAGAAAGGCTTTGAAGATTACGGCGGACGACGTTTTCGTCTCCTGGCTGCCCCTTTATCACGATATGGGGCTGATCGGGCTCTGGCTGGGAAGCCTCTATCAGGGCGTTCCCCTGGTTCTCATCCCTCCGCTCTCCTTCCTGGCCCGGCCCAGCCGGTGGCTTTGGGCCATCCATCGATATGGGGGCACCCTATCGGCTGCGCCTAATTTCGCCTTCGAGCTGTGTCTGAGCAAAATCCCCGACAGGGAGCTCGATGGACTGGACCTTTCGACCTGGCGGGTGGCGCTTAACGGGGCCGAAGCGGTCAGCCCGAACACGATCGATAGGTTTTGCGAGGCTTTCGAGCCCCACGGTTTCCGCAGAACGACCATGCTGCCGGCCTACGGACTGGCCGAATGTTCCGTCGGCCTCGCCCTTTCGCCGCCCGGCCGCGGGCCGCTGATCGACCGGATCGGGCGCAAGACCTTCACCCGCGCCGGCAAGGCCGAGCCGGCGGGAGGCGGAGACGGCGGGGGGGAAGGGGATATCCTCTCCTTCGTCGCCTGCGGCCCGCCCCTGCAGGGTCACGAGATACGCATCGTAGACGGGGCCGGGCGCGAGGTGCCCGACCGGCGGGAAGGCCGGGTTCTTTTCCGTGGTCCCTCGGCGACGGCGGGGTATTTCCGAAAACCTGAGGCGACCCGCGCCCTTTTCGCCCTGGGGTGGCTGCGCTCGGGAGACCTGGGCTATATGGCCGATGGCGAGGTCTATATCACCGGGCGGGAAAAGGACATCATCATCCGCGCGGGCAGAAACATCTACCCCGAAGAGATAGAGGGAGCCCTCGGCGCGATCGAGGGCATTCAAAAGGGCAACGTCGCCGTCTTCGCCAGCCCAGACCCCAAAAGCGGAACGGAACGGCTGATCGTCCTGGCCGAATGCCGAAGGGCGGGTGAAAAAGATCAGGCAAGGCTAAAAGCGAAGGTGACGGCGCTGGTTACGGACCTGGCCGGCGTTCCGCCCGACGACGTCGCCCTGGCGCCGCCCCGGACCGTGCCCAAGACCTCCAGCGGTAAAATACGCCGCTCGGCCTGCCGTGAAATTTATGAGGGAGGGCGCATAGGAAAGCCTTCCAGGGCGCTTTGGTGGCAGGTTGCGCGGATCGTGCTTTCAGGTGTCAAGCCATGGCTCCGCAAGACCTTCCGGAGGATGGGAGAGGGCCTCTACGCCGCCTATGTATGGACCCTGGTCGGGGTCGCCGCCCCCGTTATTTGGTGCGGTTCCATCCTGGTCCCCGGCCTCGCCCTTCGCTGGACCGTTCTGGGGGGCGTGGTGCGCCTGTTGATGCGGCTTTGCCGTATTCCGTTTTCCGTTCGGGGGAGGCTGCCGGAAAACGGGGGGCCGGTGATCCTGGCCTCCAATCACGCCAGCTATCTCGACGCTTTTGTCCTCGTCGCCGCCTTGCCCCGCCCGGCGGCATTCGTCGCCAAGGCCGAACTGAAAAGTTCTTGGGTGACATCCATCCCCTTGCACGGGCTGGGGGTGGTTTTCGTCGAGAGGTTCGACCCGAAAAAGGGCGTCGCCGCCGTCAAGGAGCTTTCAGACCGCGCCGGACAGGCGCAGGAGGCGCCCCTGTTGTTTTTCCCGGAAGGAACGTTATCGCGCCGTCCCGGCCTGCTGGCCTTTCAGACGGGGGCCTTTTCCGTGGCCGTCGCGGCGAAGGCGGCGATTGTCCCCATGGCGGTCCGGGGCACGCGCAACGTGCTGCGGGAAGGGTCCTGGTTTCCCCGTCGCGGACCCGTCACGGTCGTTATCGGAGACCCCGTCGAACTCGAGGGGGAAAAAGGCGGGGAGCCGAACGACTGGACGGCCGCCCTCCAATTGCGCGATGGCGTCCGGGCCCGCATTCTTCGTCTTTGCGGGGAACCGGACCTGGTTCAGGAACGGATCTGGGCGGATCGTGCGCAAGGCTATCGATAGGTCATTTGGGCCGTGGGCCCCTTCCTGTGGATAAGCTTATTCAGGACATGCTCATTTGAAAACAATAGAATAAATCATAATATTCAGGGATAACATTAAGTTATGCACAGGGTTATCAACATTCCTACCGTTTGGTTTGACGGTATTCGGCAGAGCAAGTCAGGGGGAGCGGGGAGGCAATTTCACGATTGCATCCGGACGCCTTCCGGACTTACCATTTAAGAGATTGAAATCCGGGAGGAAAAGCCATGGCGTTGAAAGACATCCTTGTTCATGTGGATACCTGCAAGTCCTGTCCGGCGCGGTTGCGTTCGGCCGTCGCCCTGGCCAGGGCCCATGGGGCCTATCTAACCGGCCTCTATGTGATGTCGTCGCCCAACATCCCCCCTTACGTCTTGCCGCAATTTCCCTTGGATGTGTTGGAGGAACAGGCCCGGCTTTCCCGTCAAGAGGCGGTGCGCGAAGGGGAGACTTTCAAATCCCTGATCGATGAGGCCGGCGTGTCGGGTGAATGGCGATGCGTCGAAGGGCTGCTGGCCGAGACCTTGGCCTTGCACGCCCGTTACGCCGATCTGGTCATCGTCGGCCAGAAAGATCCCGATAACGCCGGAAGCGCGCAAGGCGAAGACATGCCGGACCGCCTGATCCTTTCGGTCGGGCGTCCGGTTCTCGTTACCCCTTATTCGGGGGACCATACGGTCATCGGAAAGAACATTCTCATCGCCTGGGACGCGAGCCGGCTGGCCGGACGCGCCGTTGGCGACGCGATCCCTTTCATCGAGGCCGCCGATACGGTACGCGTCCTCGCCGTCGATCCCGACGGGGCCGAGGAAGACGGGCACGGCGACATCCCCTGCGCCGACATCGGCAAGCATCTGGCGCGCCACGGCGTTTCGGTCAAGGTGGAAAGCGTCCCGGACGGCGACGTGGGCGAGGGAAATATGATTTTATCCAGGGCGGCGGACCGGGGGGCCGATATGATCGTTATGGGCGCCTACGGACACGCGCGCTGGCGTGAACTGGTGCTCGGCGGCGTCACCCGGCACATGCTCGGGCATATGACCGTGCCGGTGTTGATGTCGCACTAAAACCGGATCAGGAGGCTGGACAGCGAAGGCGCCTGCAACTCGAACATGATGTAGCCGAACAAGATGGCGTTGAACCACAGGAACGGCTTCATCCACCAAAAGGATATGGTCTTGTGGCTTCCCTGCTCGTTGGCGGGCGCTTTTTTCAAATCTCGG
>VAPH01071859.1_pt1 | contig 21483 bp, 18 predicted proteins | sample 3393861 | NCBI WGS metagenome assembly VAPH01 (sample SAMN08290439, study PRJNA428436) | hydrothermal vent metagenome | isolation source: Deep-sea hydrothermal vent chimney | place: Atlantic Ocean: South-mid Altantic Ridge | reverse complement strand
TGCCTGTTTTTGTTTTTCCCCCACCCCCCCATGCCTCTATGCTTGCGATGGATGAAGGCACATAGGCCACTATTGGATAACAAACCAAGATGAGCGAAGATCTGGAAGAGGTTCCCGAGGACGAGAAAGCCCCAAGCGCCGAGGCGGCGGACGACGCCCTCGAGGAAGGAGAAGACGGTGAAGACGAACCTTCCGGCCTGGACAAAAAAAAGAAAATCATCATCGCCGCCGCCGCCGTCCTGGTTTTGCTCGCGGGCGCAGGGGCGGGCGCTTATTTCCTGGGATTTTTCGGCGGCGACGCGGCCGAGGCGGAAAAACCGCCGCCTCCCGACATCACGTACTATGAATTCCCCCCGATCATGGTCGACCTGAAGCCGACCGGACGCAGGACCCGTTACATAAAACTAACGGTGGTCGCCGAACTAAGGGAAGAGGACGTCGCCGTCGTCCGTGAAACGGAAGTGAAGGTGACGGACGCTTTTCAATCCTGGTTGCGGGCGCGCACGCGCAAGGAACTGACCGGACGCAAGGGGACCGTTCTGATGCGCGGCGATTTCGAGGACATCGTCAATCGCCTTATCCAGCCCGCCAGGATCGATGGAATCCTGTTCAAGCAGGTTTTGATCCAGTAACCGCCCTGGCCGCCAGGGCCGCGGCCATGAAGCCGTCCAGGTCGCCGTCGAGGACGGCCTGGGTGTTGCTGGTTTCAACGCCGGTCCGCAAGTCCTTGACCATCTGATAGGGCTGCAAGACATAAGACCTGATCTGGTGTCCCCAACCGATATCGGACATGGCTTCGCGGGCGGCCTGGGTTTCTTCTTCCCGTTTTTGCAGTTCCATCTCGTACAGGCGCGCCTTCATCATCGACATGGCCGCGGCCCGGTTCTTGTGCTGGGAACGGTCGTTCTGGCACTGGACGACGATGCCGGTGGGAAGGTGGGTCAGACGGATGGCGCTGTCGGTTTTATTGACATGCTGTCCGCCGGCCCCGGAGGCCCGGTAGGTGTCCACGCGCAGGTCCTTGTCCACGATCTCGATCTCGATGGTTTCGTCGATGACGGGATAAACCCAGACGGACGAAAAGCTGGTGTGCCGCCGGGCGCTCGAATCATAAGGTGAAATCCGGACCAGCCTGTGAACGCCGCTTTCGGTCTTAAGCCATCCGTAGGCGTTATGTCCCGCCACCCTGATGGTGGCCGATTTCAACCCGGCTTCCTCGCCGGCGGTTTCCTCGATCCATTCCACTTTGTGTTTATGGTGTTCGGCCCAGCGGATGTACATGCGCAAAAGCATCTCGGCCCAATCCTGGGCCTCGGTTCCACCGGCCCCGGCGTGAACTTCCAAATAGCAATCGTTGGTGTCCGCCTCGCCCGACAACAAGGTTTCCAATTCCGCCTTGGCGGCGCGGTCCCGGGCTTTGGCCAGTGCGGATTCCGCTTCCTCGACCACATCGGCGTCGCCTTCGGCCTCTCCCATTTCCAGCAATTCGAGATTATCTTCGAGTTCGCGGGTCAGGCCGTCGATGTCGCCGAGGCCCGTTTCGATACGCGTCCTCTCGCGCATGACGTCCTGGGCCTTGGCCGGGTCGTCCCAAAGCGAGGGATCTTCGGCGCGGATGTTCAGTTCATCCAAGCGGGCCTTGGCCTTGTCATAGTCAAAGATGCCTCCTCAGCAGTTCCAGGGACTGCTTGATTTCATGAGATATGGCCTCGATTTCAGCGCGCATGGACCGCCTCTCCCGTCTCGGCTTTCAAAGAATTGATGGAAGGGCTTTGTAACCGGAAAGAAGCATCCCGTACAACCCGGCTTGTTCGATCGGTCAGTATAATCCGCCCGTTCCGACCGAGAGCGTCTCCACTTCCGAGGCGCCGTAACGCCCGGCGTTGTCGCTGTACGTCGTATAGTCTCCCAAGACTTCTTCGCCGCTAGACGGCGCCGTGCCGGGCTTGAAGGCTTCGAGGATGACATTGCGGTCGCCGCGGCGGGCGGGACGGCCGCTTCCCGCATCGACCCGGACCAGACGGATGCCCGGCGGAATCCTGAAAGGTATGGCCGGTTCGTCCTTGAGGGCCCGGACCATGAAGTCACGGAATATGGGAGCCGCCGCGGTGGCGCCCTGTTCCCGTTTCCCTAAGCTGCGGGGTTCGTCGAACCCGGTGTAGACGCCGAGCGCCAAATCCGGCGAAAATCCGATGAACCAGGCGTCCATGCTGTTGTTCGTGGTCCCGGTTTTTCCGGCCAGGGGCTTGCCCACGGACCTGATACGCCGTCCCGTGCCCCTTTGCACGACGCCCTGAAGCATGGAAACCACCTGATAGGCGCTGGCTTCGTCGGTTACGGGCTCGCGGGTATCGGGGATGACCGGCACCGCCTGGCGGGTCCAGAACGTGGCCCGGCAATTGACGCAGGGCCTATCGTCATGACGAAAAACGGTTTTCCCATGCCGGTCCTGGATGCGGTCTATAAGCGTAGGCGTGATCCGCTTGCCGCCGTTGACCAGCATGGCGTAGGCCGTGGTCAGACGGAGAAGGGTCGTCTCGCCCGCGCCCAGCGCCATGGCCAATTGATTGGGCATTTTATCGACGATGCCGAAGCGGCGCGCGTATTCCGACACTTTATCCATCCCGATGGTCTGGGCCAAACGCACGGTCATCAGGTTGCGCGACTTTTCGAGCCCCAAGCGCATGGTGCTGGGGCCGTAGAATTTCTGGGTATAGTTGGCCGGACGCCATTTCGGAAGGCCCGGCCCCTGGTCGATGACGAAGGGCGCATCGAGGATGAGGGTGGCCGGAGAATAGCCGGAATCGAGCGCCGCCAGATAAACGAACGGCTTGAACGCCGACCCCGGCTGGCGCATGGCCTGGGTCACGCGGTTGAATTGGCTCGTCTTGAAGTCGTACCCGCCCGACATGGCCAACACCCGTCCCGTATGAGGGTCGAGCGCCACCAGGGCGCCTTCGAGTTCCGGTATCTGGCGGAGCGCGAAGGTCTTACCGGGATAGGCCGCGCCGTTCGGTCCCTTGGTGACGGCTTCGACGGCGACGACGTCTCCGGGGGCGAGGACATCGGCCGGACGGTGCACCTTCGGGCCCCGTCTCTCCCCTTCCAGCCACCGTCTCGCCCAGGTCATCTCGGCCATGGGAATCCGCCCCGAAGCGCCGTCGGCGAACCCGATGTCGACGCCCGCCTCGTCGAGCCTCAAGACCAAAGCCGCCCGCCAACCGCTCAGTCTTTTCGACAAATCCAAGGCTTTGAGTTTCTCGGGCCAGCCGTCGGCGACCTCGATGCGGGCCAAGGCTCCGCGCCAGCCGTGGCGGCGGTCATACGCCCTCAGGCCCTTACGCAGAGCCTGATCTGCTATCTTTTGCAATTTCGGGTCCAGGGTCGTGCGAACCGACAAGCCGCCCTTATAGAGCTGGCTCTCGCCGTAACGGCTTTCCAATTCCCGGCGCACCTCTTCGGTGAAAAAAGCCGCCTCGACGAATTCGGTCTTCGAGCGCTCCCTCACTTCCAACGGCGAGGCCAGGGCGAGAGTCGCCTCGTCGGCGGTAATGACGCCGTCGTCGAGCATCCGCCCGATCACCCAGTCGCGCCGGGTCACGGCCGCTTTGTGGCGCTTGATGGGGTTGTAATTGTTGGGCGCCTTGGGCAGGGCGGCCAGGAAAGCGGCCTCGGCGATGGTCAATTCGTCCAGGGATTTGTCGAAATAGTTCAACGCGGCCGCGGCGACGCCGTAAGACCGGAACCCTAAGTAAATCTCGTTGAGGTAAAGTTCGAGAATACGGTCCTTGGAAAAGGCCCTTTCGATGCGGAAAGCCAAAATGGCCTCTTTGACCTTGCGTTCCCAGGACACCTCGTTGGTCAGCAGAAAGTTCTTCGCCACTTGCTGGGTGATGGTCGAGGCCCCGACGGGGCGGCGCGCCCTTCCCAGATTCTTTATATTGATCAGGATCGCCCGCGCGACGCCGCTAAAATCGATGCCGGGATGGGTATAGAAATTCTTGTCCTCCGCCGAAAGAAAAGCCCGGACGACCATCCTCGGCATGGCCCGGATGGGGACGAACACACGTTTCTCGACGGCGTATTCGGCCAACAGCCTGCCGTCGCCAGCGTGAATGCGGGACATGACCGGAGGTTCGTAGTCGGCAAGCTGCCGGTAATCGGGCAAATCCCGGCCAAAATGCTGAAAAACATACAAGACGCCGCCCGCCCCCAGAAAAGCGGCGAACAACAACGCACCGAAAATGGCCGTAAGGGTTTTCAGCATGGAAGTCCGTTAAATCCTTTCCCCGATGATAGCATCGATATCCCAGAATTGTGGCCGGGTTATGGCGGGGTGGAGCCGCTTTATTTCCGGTACGCTTCTTCGACGGTATTGAAATAGCGCCCAACGGCCAGGGCGATGGAAGCGGCCAGTTTGCGCCGGTAGCCGCGGCTGCGAAGCGCGCGTTCATCCCGGATATTGGACAGGAACCCCATTTCCATCAGGACCGAGGGCACGTCGGGAGCCTTGAGAACGGCGAACCCGGCGAACCGATGCCCGTTTCGGAGAATCCGCGTTTCCTTTTTCAATCCCCGGACCAGGAACGAGGCGAACCGCGCCGATTGGTTCATGGTTTCGCGCTGGGCCAGATCGATCAGGATGTTGGTGACTTCCTTGGTTTCCCCGGAAAGGTCGATGCCGGCGATCAGATCGGCTTTGTTTTCCTTTTCCGCCAATTGGGCGGCTTCCCGGTCCGAGGCGGTTTCCGAAAGCGTGTAGATGGACAAGCCCCGGATGGAGCGGTTGTTAATGGAATCCGCATGGACCGATATGAAGACGTCGGCGTTGGCGTCGCGCGCGATGGCGACCCGGTCGCGAAGCCTGATGAAGGTGTCGCGGTCCCGCGTCAGCACAACCCGGTAACCGCCCGCCCGCTCCAACCGGTCCTTGATGGCGCGCGCAATGGATATGGTGATGTGTTTTTCGTATGTCCCCCCGACGCCGACCGTCCCCGAATCGACCCCCCCGTGGCCGGGGTCGATGACCACGACGCGTTTCTTCGGACGGCGGCGCGGCTGGGGCTTCCTCGGTGGGGAGCGAAACGGCTCGAACGCGGCTTGGAACGAGACCGTTTCGGTCTCCGGCGCGGCCGAAACGGCCGGGGGACGGGACGGGCCGTTGCCGGCGGACCGGGCGCCGCTTAGAAAAGCTTCACGGCTGGTCTTGACCAGATCGAGGACCAACCGGTATCGGAAGGCTCCCGAAGGTTTCAACAAGAAGGCGTCGGCGACCCGCGCCGGACCCCGCACATCCAGGACCACCCTGGAATTCCCCGGTTTGAACAGGCCGTAACGGAGTTTCTCCAACAGCCCAACCCGGCGCGGCAAGGGGTTCCCGGGAAGCCTCCAGCCTACTTCCGGAAAATCCAGAACGATGCGATAAGGGTCGGACAGCGTAAAGACCCGGAAAGTGACTTCGGTGTCGAATTCGAAAACGAACCGGGTCGTATCGGCGCGCTTGCCGACACGAATATCCGTCACCACCGCTTGACCGGCCGCCCGAACGGGCGGCGCGAACCAGAGCGCCGCCGCCAGGCCGACGGCCAGGAGCCCGAAAGCCCGGCGAACCGATCGGCGAAAAAGATAAACGTGCAGCATCTTCTCAAGATCCGAAAACCGGGGCATCCCCAAAATCAGGCGCGTCTTGCGCGGCCGCCGTTACACACCCCCCTTTAGACCTATCGGGGGCCGAAACCAACAAGACGATTGTGGAACGGAAAACCTACCGTTATATTAACGGCGCGTCCAATTCCATTCCACGTTTTAGAAATGTATTGAGACGCATTGACGGAATCTTACTAGGTTTTTTTCATGCCGGTTAGAGCAGCGCGAACACAAAGGGCGTCGGACCCGCTTTCCCCCGTTACGATGGGAAACGTGGCCATGAAGCCGTTCGCAAGCGCCACCGGCCTTTCACACAGACGCATCGACCACGGCTTCCGGCTCGTTTGGAGACCGGCGGCGATGCCTTGGAGTCACGAATTCAATGGTAACAAAAAAAATGCTTATCGACGCCACGCACCCGGAAGAAACCCGGGTGGTGGTTCTCGACGGGAAACGCCTGGAAAACTTCGACATTGAAGTCGAATCCAGAAAACAACTCAAAGGAAACATCTATCTAGCCAAGGTCACCAGGGTCGAACCGTCCCTGCAGGCGGCCTTCGTGGATTATGGCGGAAACCGGCATGGCTTCCTGTCCTTTAACGAAATTCACCCCGATTACTACCAAATCCCCGTCGAGGACCGCCAAGCCCTGGTCGAGGAGGAAGCGGTCGAGGCCAAGTCCGAAGACGACTTTCCCCACCCTGAAAACGGCGAAACCGAGGCGGGCGAGATCGAAATCCTCGGCGGCGACGAGGCCGAAGAGATCGGCGTCCGGCGGCGGAAACCGCTGCATCGACGGTATAAAATCCAGGAAGTCGTCAAGCGCAGGCAAGTCATCCTCATCCAGGTGGTCAAGGAGGAACGCGGAAACAAGGGAGCCGCGCTCACGACCTATATTTCCCTGGCCGGCCGATATTGCGTCTTGATGCCCAATACGGCGCGTGGCGGTGGAATTTCACGAAAGATCAACAACGGCGGCGACCGCAAACGCTTAAAAAGCATTCTGGCCGATCTGAAAATTCCCCAGGGAATGGCTGTCATCGTGCGAACCGCGGGCATCAACCGCTCGAAAGCCGAAATCAAGCGCGATTACGAATATCTATGCCGCCTTTGGGATCAAATCCGTGAATTAACCTTGGATTCGACGGCGCCGAGCCTGGTCCATGAAGAAGGCAACCTGATTAAACGCTCCATACGCGACCTCTATTCCCGGGACATCGATGAAATCATCGTCGACGGAAACGAGGCCTACCGCATGGCCAAGGATTTCATGAAACTGCTGATCCCCAGCCATGCCAAGCGAGTCCAGCCTTATAAGGATACGGACATGCCGCTGATGCACCGCTTCCAGGTCGAAAGCCAGTTGGACGCCATGCACAGCCCCGAAGTGCAATTAAAATCGGGCGGCTACATCGTCATCAACCAGACCGAGGCCCTGGTCGCCATCGACGTCAACTCGGGCCGGGCGACCCGGGAAAGGAACATCGAGGAAACGGCGCTGAGGACCAACCTGGAAGCCGCCGATGAGGTCGCCCGTCAGCTGCGCCTGCGCGACCTCGCCGGTCTTATCGTCATCGATTTCATCGATATGGACATATCGCGCAACAACACCAAGGTGGAGCGCCAATTCAAGGATTCCGTGCGCCTGGACCGGGCCCGCATTCAGTTGGGACGCATCAGCCCCTTCGGGCTGCTTGAACTCTCTCGCCAACGCCTGCGCCCCAGCCTGATCGAAACCAGTTCCGAGCCCTGCCACTATTGCGGCGGGACCGGAATCCGCCGTTCGACCGATACGGCGGCGCTGAACGTGCTTCGCGCCATTGGGGAAGAAGGCCTGCACAACCGTTCCACCGAGATCACCGTACACGTCGCCACCGAAATCGCCCTTTATATCCTCAATTATAAACGCGCCGCCCTGGCCGATATCGAAACCCGATACGGCTTCACGGTCCATCTGACCGGGGACGATTCCCTGATCCCGCCGGCCCACCGCATAGAACGAACCGGCCCCAAGGCGGGAGCCGTCGAGGAAACCAGCAAAACCACGGCCGGCGAGCCGGCGAACGATTCGGGAGAGGACGCCCCGGCGAAACGCAAACGGCGCAGGTCGCGGCGGCGCAAGAAATCCGGCAACGGCGACGCCGTCGCCTCCGACGCGGTCGGGGAACAGGCGCGGCCGGGGAACGAAGACAAGGAACCCGCCGAGGAAGGAACCGACGAGTCCCGAGCAAAACGCCGGCGGCGCGGCAAGCGCGGCGGGCGGAGGCGCGGGCGCAAGCCCACGGAAGACAGGGCCGCATCCGAGGACCAGCCCTCCCTGTTGACCGGACCGGACGAAGCGCCGCTCTTAGAAGCGCCGAAAGCCGACGGCGAGGCCATCGCGCTCGGCAACGGAACCAAGGCTGAAACGGAAACGCCGAAGGAAGAGGAAAAAACCAAGCCGAAGCGGAAACGCAGCCCCGAGAAATCCACCAAGCCGGAATCGGGCGAAGAAGAAAAACCCGCGCCGAAACGCAGGCGCCGCGGTCCCAAGAAAAAAGAAGAGGCCCCCGAGAGTCCCAAAGGCGACGACGCCGTCGTCTCGGAAGAAGAAAAAGCGGCCCGGAAAACGACCGTTATCAACCTCGACGAGGCGAGAAAAAACACCGAAAAGGATGCCGAACCGGCCAAGCCGAAAAAAGGCTGGTGGAGCCGCTAAAGCCTTTCAGGATTGATCGCGCTCACACGATCAATCCACGTTCAAACGCCACGTAGGCTTACGCCCGCTATCGCCCTAAAGCCAATCCTTTAAGCGCCGCGCCGCCTCGGCCATGTCCCGGGTCGGACCCGAGAAGGAAAATCGGACGAACCGATGGCCCCGAAGGGGATCGAAATCGATCCCCGGAGTGGTTGCGACGCCTGTTTCGTCCAGCATGGAACGGCAAAAATCCCGGCTGTCCCCGGTCATGTCCGCCACATCGGCATAAAGATAAAAAGCCCCGTCGGCAGGGGCCAATTTATCAAATCCCGCCTTGGGAAGTTCTTCGAGCAGCACTTTCCTGTTGGCCGCGTAACGGGCGACGTTGGCGTCGAGTTCGTCCCGGCAGTCGAAGGCCTTGACGGCGGCGAGCTGAGACAGGGTCGGAGGCGAAATAAAGAGATTCTGCGCCAGGCATTCCACGGACCGCGACAGGTCTTCGGGCATCACCATCCAGCCCAAACGCCATCCGGTCATGGAGAAATACTTGGAAAAACTATTTATGACGATGGCGTCCGGGGCGGCCTTGAGCGCCGTTTCCGCCGGTCGGCCGTAGGTGATGCCGTGGTAGATTTCGTCCGATATCAGGCGCATTTTTCGCTTCGAACAATAATCGGCCAGGCCTTTCAGTCCTTGCGGGCTTAGCATGGTCCCCGTGGGGTTGGACGGGCTGGCGACGATCAGACCGTCGAGACGCCCGGAAATCCGGTCGAGGACCTCGGGCGTCGGCTGGAAATTCGTCTCCGGCCCGACGGCCAGACGGACCGGCTCCACCGCCAGGGACTTCAGGATGTTTCTGTATGCGGGATAGCCCGGATCGGCCAACGCCACCCGGTCTCCGGGATCGAACGCCGCCAGGAAGGCGAGGATGAAGCCGCCCGACGACCCGGTGGTGACGGCGACCCGGGCCGGATCGACCTCTAACCCGTAATCGTCCTTGTAATAGCGGGCGATCCTTCGACGAAGCGAGCCGAGGCCCAAAGCGTCCGTATAGCCCAGCCGGTCCGCGCCCAAGGCCGCGCGCGCCGCCTCGATCACCGGGGCGGGCGCGCCGGTTCCGGGCTGGCCTACCTCCAAGTGCAGGACATCGCCGCCTCTCTGCGCCCGTTCGTTGGCCGCCCGCATGACATCCATGACGATGAAGGGCTCGATGGCGCCCCGCTTTGCCTTTTTCAGGGTCATCGTTCTTAAGGTTCGGCGACGATCGACAAACCATATCCCCTGGGATCGCTTTCCAGCGAGCAGGTTTGCGGTTGGAACGGCAGTCCGCTGGTGCACGAGGCGGCGTTCACCTTGCCCAAAATTTTCGTCGCGGCAAGGGCGTGACGGCGCAGGCTCATATCCTTGAGGGCGTTTTCGTCAAAGCCTTGTTCGTAAAAAAGCAGGTCGGGCCCGCCGCCTTGATGCAGGCGTTTCGCGGCCATCGCGTCGGCCAATTTTTGCTTTTCGATCAGGGCCTTGGCCATGACGCCGGTGATCGCCGTCGGCGCCGTCGCGCCGCCGCTTGCGGCAATGGCGAAATAGAAATCCTTGTATTGGTGATCGACGGCGATCATCGGGCCCAAGGATACGGGACCGCGCCCGGCGCGGCCGGGCAGGGCGGCTGGAAAGACTCCCGTTCCCGGGGCGACCCTGCCCGTGCCGAAGAGGTTGTTCTGGGTCAACGCGCAGGCGACGGCGGAGCCGGCGCCGTCGATGACGACGAAGCTTGCCGCTGCCGGGTTCTCCAGGCGCTTGACCGGGGCCGGTTTGAGGCCGGCCGCCGGCGCATGGTTCCGGGCGCTGTAACTCCGCATCAGGGCGGCGGTGCGTTCCTTCGAAACGATGGAGGCGGGAGGAACGGCGCTGCTTCCATCGTCGCGCATCCACCGGCCACGGTCGGCGAAGGCGCGAAGGGAAACTTCGGCGAAAAGATGGTTCCGTTGTTTAGGATCCGCCGATTTATAAGCGTCCCCGTCGGTCAGCATGGACCACATTTGAGCCTCTAGCGCGCCGGCGGCCGCCGGCGGCGGGGCGAAATGCAGGGTCAACGGCCCGTAGGGAACTTCGATGGTTTTGCGCCATTGGGAGCGGTACCCGGCGAGGTCTTCTTCGGTCAACGTCCCCCCCGCCGCGGTAAACGCCGCAGCCATCTTGGCCGCCGACTCGCCCCGGTAAAATCCATCGGGGCCGAACCGCCTGATACGGCTCAAAGTCTCGGCCAGATCCATTTGGACCAGTTTGTCCCCTTCCCCGACCAACCCCTTTCCATCCCCGTTGGCGAAGATGCGCCGCGTTTCGCTTTCCGCCAAAAGCGCCGCTTCAACCGATTTCAGGTCGGCGTCGAACGCGCGCGACACGCGGATGCCGAAACGGGCCATGCTTTCGGCCGGGGCGACGATTTGCCCCCAACGCAACCTGCCGTATCTGCTGTGAATGGAGGCGAACCCGCGAACGTTCCCCGGCACGGCGCTGGGCCTGGCCGCGGTTGGGGCGAGGGCGGCGGGAGGACGGGAGGTGAAGTCGATGGCCTCTATCTTCCCGTTCCAATAATTCCAGACGACGCAAGAGCCGCCACCACCCAGGCTGGCCGAGGACGGCAAGGTGACCGACAGGGCGAAATAAACGCCCGCCGCCGCGTCCGCGGCCGTTCCCCCGGCCATGAGAAGGTCGCGCCCGACCCTGGCCGCCAGGGGCTCGTCGGCGGCGACGCCGCCGGGGAAAAAGTCCAGTTCCTTGGCCTTTTCCTTTTCAACATCGGCGAGTCCGGCGATCTTTTCGGGCAAGGAACAGGCCGAAAGCACGAAAGCCAAAATAATGACGAAACCAACGCGAGGGGTTAATTGACGCCGGACGCGCCTCTCTTTACCCTTGCCGGAACCACACATGAAGAAGTTCTCTATGAAAGCCATATGAAAGCCATTCCCACCCTATTCGTTGTCCTTGCCGTTATCCTGGCCGGTTTCGCCACCCTATCCCTTGGTTCGGCGGACGCAAGGGCAAAGCCCTTTTCGTTCATCCGCGACGCCGAGATCGAAAATACCATTAGCGGATACGCCGCGCCACTGTTCAAGGCAGCCGGACTGGAACCGTCTTCCATAAAAATCTACTTGGTCAACGACAACACCCTCAACGCTTTTGTCATGGGAGGGCAGAAAATCTTCATCAACACCGGTCTGTTGACCCGTTCGGACCGGCCCGGACAAGTCATCGGCGTCATCGCCCATGAAACGGGCCACATCGCGGGCGGCCATCTGTCCCGGATCGAGGACGCCATGAGAAAAAGCGCGGCGCAAACGATCCTGGCTTTCGTTTTGGGCGGGGCCGCCATGCTCGGCGGCCAGGGGGAGGTCGGTTCGGCCATCATCATGGGCGGCCAGCAAATCGGAGCCCGCACGTTCCTCCAGTACAGCCGGACCCAGGAGGCCGCCGCCGATCAGGCGGCCATGACCATCCTCGACAAAACGAAGCAGTCTTCCAGGGGGCTTCTGGAATTCATGCAGCTTCTCGCCAAACAGGATCAATTGAGCGCTTACCGCCAAGACCCTTATACGCGGTCCCACCCCTTGAGCCAGGATAGAATCAACGCCATTCTGGCCCACATGAAGCGGTCTCCATACACCGAGAAGCCCACGCCCCCCGCCGTCCTGGAAAAACATCGGCGCATCAAGGCGAAGCTCCAGGCCTTCATCAATCCCGTTGAAAGAACCCTTAACCAATACAAAGCCTCGGACACGCGCATTGAGGCCCGATACGCCCGCTCCATAGCCTTTTACCGCCGTCCCGACCTGGACAAAGCCCTGCCCTTGATCGACGGCCTCATTGCGGAAAGGCCGAACGACCCCTACTTCCTGGAACTCAAGGGTCAGATGCTGTTTGAAAACGGCCGCGCCGCCGAGTCCCTGCCCTATTACGAACGGGCCGTTGCGATTTTACCCTCTTCGGCCTTATTGCGAAGCGAGTTGGCCCAGGTCCAGCTTGAAATGAACGATCCGTCCTTGCTCGACATGGCTGTTCTCAACCTCAACTCGGCCCTACGAACCGATGGAGATTCCCCCTTTACCTGGCGTCAACTGGCCATCGCCCAGGGGCGCAAGGGGAACATGGGGGAAAGCGCCCTGGCCCTGGCCGAAGAGGCCATCCTCAAGGGGGAGAAATCCGCGGCGCGCTACCAAGCGGGCAAGGCCGAACGATTGCTGCCCCGAGGGTCGCGGGGATGGCTGAAGGCTCAGGATATACTCGAAGTTGCGGGTAAAGAGGATAAATAACCGCTCCGGACGCCAGGGCGCGGCGGCCCTGCTTTCTTTTGGGCGCCAGGGCGCGGCGGCCCTGCTTTCTTTTGGGCGCCAGGGCGCGGCGGCCCTGGCCGTGCTCACCGTCCTTCTGTCGGGCTGCGCCAAGCCCCGGCCTCCCCTTGAGATCGGCGGAAATCTCGACCTTTTCGGTCCCACGGTCCTTTTCTCTCTCGGCAGTCTGCCCGAAGGTTGGATCATCGACGGGCCGGATGATGTCGCCGAAAAGAACATTTCGTCTTCGGTCGTCAAGGGTGTGGCCGCCATCTCCGTGATCAACGGAAAAAAGAAGTTCGTCGCCGTGCGCAGGACCGACTCATGGCTCCTGGTTACGCCCTACCTGTCCTGGTCCTGGAACGTGGAAAGCACGGCCCAAGGCATTCATCCCGTTCGCCTGGTCGTCGGTTTTAACGATGGAACAGGCGCAAAGAAAAGCCGGGAAACCTGGTCCTACCCCTGGCTGGACGACGGCCTGCCGCCCCATCGGCGGGCCGTTTCCCTGGTTTGGGGCGAGTCGGCCTTGCAACGGGGAACGCAAACCAACCCCGGAGGCGCCGAACGCACAGCTTTGCGCTACACGGTTCGCGGCGGACGCGAAAACGCGGGCCGGTGGTTTGACGAAACCATCGACCTCTCGGCGATTTACGCCGCCGCCTGGCCCGGCGACGACATCTCGAAGGTGCGGGTCGTCTTTATCGGTTTCGCCGCGCCGGGCGGACGCGCGCCGGCCCGCGCCCGATTCGCCAACTTGACCTTATCTCGCTAGAACCCTCTAACTTTCTTGTACGCTCGCCTTATCTGACGCAAAATGCCGCTCCGTTGATCAATGAACGATAGGGACTTTCCATGACTTTTGCTTCCGTCTTTCGCCCCGTGCTTGGCGTTATCGCCCTGGTTCTCGGCATGACCCTGGGTTCGCCTTCGGTTTTCGCCGCCAACCACGGCCAGGCGGAGGCGCAAAAGAAGGCGGTCGAAAGCGTCGTCCGCGAGTACCTTCGCAAAAATCCGGAAGTTCTGGTCGAGGCCATCCGGGCGCTCCGCGACAAGAGCCAAGCCGAGAACGAACGGCAAGCGAAGAACACCCTGGAATCGCTCCGCCCTCAGATCGAAAATTCTCCCTACTCGCCCGTCGGCGGCAATCCCAACGGAGACGTCACCGTCGTCGAATTTTTCGACTACCGCTGCCCCTATTGCAAAAAAGTCTTTCCCGACCTCGTCATCCTGATGAAGGAAGACAAGGGGGTTCGTTTCGTATTCAAGGAATTCCCCATTTTAGGCCCCGTTTCCGTGTTTGCCTCGCGGGCGGCGCTCGCGGCCTGGTCGCTGGATAAAAGCAAGTACATGGCCTTCCACTCGGCCATGATGGCTTCCAGGGGGCAATTGACCGAGAAACGGATTTTCAAGATGGCGAAAAGAAGCGGGTTCGATCCCGATAAACTTCGCACGGCCATGGACGATCCCGGCGTCGCCGATGAAATCAGGCGCAACGCGACCTTGGCCGAGTCCCTCAACATCAACGGCACGCCCGCTTTCATCATCGGTGACGCCCTGGTTCCCGGGGCCATCGATTTGGGAGCGCTGAAGAGCCTGGTCGCCAAAGCCCGGGGAAGAAAGTAGGCTATTTCACCTTCAAAAGGGAGAACCGGTAGCCGCCCGGGCCTTCAACAAGCAACAGGAGGCGCCTTTGCCCCGCCTTCTTGGCCTTTTGATACAACGCGACAAACCGTTTGGGTTTCCAAACGTCTTCCTGGTTGACCTGAAGGATGAGGTCGCCCCTCTTGAGGTCGAGGCCTTTGGCCGGGTCGACAAGCGTAATCACCACCCCGGTCGATCCCCAGCGCAAGTCGAATCGGCTTCGGACTTTCTCGGTCAGGGCCGCCATGGTCAGCCCCACTTCCGGAATGGCGGCGAACGATCCGCGCGCGATACGCAAGGCTTCCGGCCAGGTCCCAGTCTTAAGGGTAAGGGGTCGTTTCAGGCCCTTGCGGACCACCGTTACCTCGACGGCCCGCCCCGCCGCCAGGGTTTTTACGGCGCGGAGAAATCCTTCGAAGCCATCGACCCCTTTTCCGGCGAATTTCACGATAAGGTCGCCGCGCCGGAACCCGGCCCTGTCGGCGGGACCGCCTAAGGCGATGTCACGGACCAAGACCCCCTTCGGGCCGTCAACGCCCAGGATGGCGCCGACTTCGGGGGAAACCCCCTGGACCTGCATGCCGATGAAACCCGGCTCGGCGACGGCCGCCCGGGGAAAGGCCGAAAGCGCAATGGAACCGAGCACCGCCAGCATAAGCGGCAACCGCGCAACGAAGCGTTTCATATGAACCCATCCCCCTCGACAAAGCGGCGACAGCTTACGATGAAAACGGCTTCGACTGAAAGCCGTTCTTGCGAAAACCCCGCCGCCAAGATATCCAATCCCGGTGGATGCGGCGGCGCGCCGCCATGGGTGAGGGGGATTCCATGAAACGGATAAGGGTGCTCAGTATTTTCGGAACCCGTCCGGAAGCCATTAAAATGGCGCCCGTGCTGCTCGCTCTCGACCGGGAGCCGCGGGTGGAATCACTGCTCTGCGTATCCGCCCAACACCGGGAAATGCTGGACCAGGCCCTGGACCTGTTCGCCATAAAGCCCGATTACGACCTGAACGTCATGAAGAAGGACCAGGACCTGACCCAACTGACCGCGGCGGTGCTTACGGGCCTGGGGCCCGTTCTGGACGATTGCCTGCCCGACCGGGTTCTGGTCCATGGAGACACATCGACCACCCTGGCGGCCACGCTGGCCGCTTTTTACAGGAAAATACCCGTCGGCCATGTGGAAGCGGGGCTTCGCACCGGCGACCTGGCCGCGCCCTGGCCCGAGGAAATGAACCGCGTGCTGACCGACGGCGTCGCCGATCTCCTTTTCGCGCCGACAGAAAGCGCGCGCGACAACCTGCTGGCGGAAGGGAAATCGCCAGATCGTATCTTCGTTACCGGCAACACGGTCATCGACGCCCTTTTCCTTGTCCGCGACCGATTGCGAACGGATTCCGGCCAGGCGCGCGCCATGGAGGCTCGTTTCCCCTTTCTCGACCCGGAGCGGCGATTGGTGCTGGTTACCGGTCATCGGCGGGAGAACTTCGGCCAGGGCTTCGAGAACATCTGCAAGGCCCTGAAACGGTTGAGCGAGAGGCCCGACGTCCAAATCGTCTACCCCGTACACCTCAATCCCAACGTAAGGAAACCGGTCAACCGTATCCTCGGCGAAAATTCCGCCGTACACCTGATCGACCCCCTGGAATACCTCCCTTTCGTCCACCTGATGAGCCGGGCTTACCTGGTGATTACGGATTCGGGCGGCATTCAGGAAGAGGCGCCTTCCCTGGGCAAGCCCGTCCTGGTCATGCGCGACGTCACCGAGAGGCCCGAAGCGGTTGAGGCCGGAACGGTCGAACTGGTCGGGACAGCCCCGGACGCCATCGTCGCGCGCGCCCTGCGCCTGCTCGACGATGGGGACGCTTACGCCACCATGAGCCGCGCCCACAACCCCTATGGGGACGGACGGGCTTCTCAGCGCATCGTTAAGGAGATCCTCCGTGAAAAAAGGTTTTGACCATGTCTGCGTGATCGGCCTCGGCTATGTGGGCCTGCCGACGGCCGCCGTCCTCGCCGGCCGGGGAATTCGCGTTACCGGCGTCGATGTGAACGGGAACACCGTTTCGACGATCAACCGCGGCGAGGCCCATATCGTCGAACCGGACCTGGACATCCTGGTCAAGGGGGCGGTCATGGCCGGCAAGCTCGAGGCCGTTTCGGCCCCGGTCGAGGCGGACGCCTTCATCATCGCCGTTCCAACCCCGTTCGGAGACGACAACAAGCCCGATCTGTCCTATGTCAAAACCGCCGCCGAAACCCTGGCCCCGGTGTTGAAAAAAGGCGACCTGGTGGTGGTCGAATCCACATCTCCGGCGGGGACCACGGAAAACGTCTCGAAATGGCTCGGCAACCTCCGCCCGGACCTCATCTTCCCCCATGGCGACGCTGGGAACGCCGATGTCTTCGTGGCCCACAGTCCCGAGCGCGTCCTGCCGGGCCGGGTTCTCCTGGAACTCGTCCGCAACGACCGTGTCGTCGGGGGATTGAGCCCAAGGTGCTCGCAAAGGACCGCCGAGCTCTATGGCCTGTTCATCGACGGGGAATGCCTGCTCACGGACGCGACGACGGCGGAACTGGTGAAACTGGCCGAAAACGCCTTCCGGGACGTCAACATCGCTTTCGCCAACGAATTGTCCATGGTCTGTGAAAAATTGGGTATAGACGTCTGGGAAACGGTAAACCTCGCCAACCGGCATCCCCGGGTCAACATCCTAAACCCCGGTCCCGGCGTCGGCGGACATTGCATCGCCGTCGATCCCTGGTTCATCGTCGACTCCGCGCCGAACGAGACGCCTCTTATCCAAGCCGCCCGCGCCGTCAACGACGCCAAGCCCGCCGCGGTGGCCGAGGCGGTAATTCAGGCCGCCCTGCAACGCCCCGGGCGGCCGGTCGCCTGCCTGGGCCTGTCTTACAAGGCCGACATCGACGACCTGCGCGAGAGTCCGGCCATCGAGATCGTCAAGCTTCTCGCCGAACGGTGGACCGGCGATATCTTAGTCGTGGAGCCCCATGTGGACGCCCTTCCCGACGGCCTGTCCGGTCTGGCGGGGCTGTCCCTCGTCGATTTGGGCGAAGCCCTTGAAAAAGCAGGCACAGTCGCCTTGCTGGTCGATCACCAGCCTTTCAAGACCCTTGAGAAATCCCGGCTTTCGGGCAAGGCCGTCATCGACACCCGCGGAATCTGGCGCTAAAGCGTTTTCCGAATATATCTCTATTCATCCTCTTCCAATAGTTACAAATCTTTACAATTCGACGGGGCCAAACTTCCCGTCAACCGTTGAAAACTGCGGCTGAAGTTCCGACTTTATTTCCTGGGCCAATCAGCAACAGGGACGACCGGTAAAATGAGGACGGAAACCAACGCCGCCGGACCTTCCGTTTTCATCGTCGATGATGACGAGAAAGTACGCGATTGCCTTTCCGATCTATTTTCATCGGTGAAAATTCCGGTCCGCTTTTTTTCATCGGGGCGGGATTTTATCGACGCCTACCGGAAAGACCAACCCGGCTGCATCATCGCCGAAATGCGGCTTCCGGGCATGAGCGGATTCGATCTTCAACAGGAAATGATGGCTCGCGCCTTCGATATACCCGTCATATTCCTGACCGATCACGGCGATGTGGATACGAGCGTGAGGGCCATGAAGGCGGGCGCCCACGATTTCATCCAAAAACCCTTCAACGGCCAACTTCTACTGGAAGCCGTCGAGAAAGCCATCGCAAGAAGCATCGAAAACTCCAAAACCAACGCCAAATATCTGGAAACCAAGAAACGGTTGAACGGCCTTTCAAAAAGGGAGCGCGAGGTCCTGGATTTGATCATCGCGGGAGAGCCAAATAAAAAAATGGCCGCCCGATTAGGCATAAGCATCAAGACGGTGGAATTCCACCGCTCAAACATCATGAAAAAAGTAAAAGCCACGTCGCTGGCGCAGCTCATTATCAAAACGCTTCTGTTGGAGCGTTATTAGGGTCAACCCTAGGAACGGCAAGGAACTTCCCAGTTTAAATCTTTTTTTGAGCCCCCACTTTTTAACCCGCAAAAACAGCGCCCCCCGAAAATGAGGGAACCGCCCTTGAGGGAAAAAATATGCAAGCAACAGGAGGCGTATATGTCCGCCAAGCCGGCTCGAAACGAAGATTTTCTCCAAATGATCATTAAAACCGTCACCAACGGCATCTTCACCATCGACGGCGACGGCGAAATTCTGTCGTTCAACCCGGCGGCGGAACGGATTTTCGGCTATAAGCCGGAAGAAGCCATCGGCAGGAACATGGCCGTTCTCGTGCCCAAACCGGTCGGCATGGAACATGACCACTTTATCCGGGCTCATCTGAAAAAAAGCGGCTCGAAGCCTAACGGCCGCGTCCGCGAACTCACGGGCCGCCACAAAAACGGAAGAGCGGTCCCGTTGGAATTATCCATCGTCGAAGTGGCCAATAACGACGTCCCGGGCCGCCCGGACGAAACCGGGCGCACATTCGCCTGCATCGTGAGCGATATAACCGAAACCAAACGAACCATAGACGCCTTTCTTTCCGAGAAAAGAAGGGCCGACGCCGCCAATCTGGCGAAAACAGCCTTTCTTTCAAACATCAGCCATGAATTGCGCACGCCCCTGACCGCCATCATCGGCTATGGGGAGATCCTTGAAAGCAGCTTGAAAGACACCGCCGAAGGGTCGCAAAAGGAATACCTGGCCCATATCCTCAACGCCGCGAACCTGATGAGCCAGTTGATCTGCGATCTGTCCGATCTGGCCTCGATTGAGTCGGGAAAACTCGATCTCGCCCCCCATAACCAGTCGGTTCGGGAAATCCTGGAGCAATGTCTCTCCATGACCAGGTCCATCGCCGACGGCCGCCGTATCGAAATCGTCAACCTAAGCTCGGTAAAAAAATCCGATACGGTCTGGGCCGACGGGAAAAGGTGCAAGCAGGTCCTTCTCAACCTTCTGACCAACGCCATCAAATACAACCACGCCGACGGACGGGTTTACCTCGACAGCCGGAAAACGCCGGACGGTTATTACCGCATTAACGTCACCGACACCGGATACGGCATTCCCGAGGACATGCGGAGCGCCATCTTCGAGCCGTTCAACCGGCTCGGCTGGGAAAAAAGCGGCATCGAAGGAAGCGGTCTAGGCCTCGCCATTACCAAGAAATTGGTCGAGGCCATGGGTGGAAGAATAGGCTTTGAAAGTGAACCCGGCAGAGGCACGACCTTCTGGATCGAGCTTTCAACAAAGGACCGGACCCTCTCGGGCCGATTCTCTAAAGGCATGGCCAACCCCCATAAGAACGGCATCCCCGAACTATCGTTCGATCCGCATATGGGCTTTCACTGGGCCGTCGGAACGACAAAACCACAGCAGACGTTTTGATCGACAGCATTGGTACGGAGGCGAAGGTGACGAAACGAAACCACGCAAAGGCCAACGAAAACGGGATGGAGACACGGCGCCCGATGGATAAAATGTCCTGTCCGTTAGAGGTCACGTTTTGCCAGATACACGACCTGATAAACGAAGCCATGTCCTTCAAAACGAGAAACAAGGATACCCGTGACCTTGTCACCGGATCGGGTCAAAGAAGGGCCAACTCCGTCGCCTTCAAGATAACGGAATTCCTCGGCGCGATCCTTGCCTGGAAACTGTTGGACGAGGCCCGGGACGGGACGCCGGAGGCCCCTGCAACGATTATGATCAACCGGACGATTTTATCCTCGGACATTCGCACCCTCGCCGAAAGTCTGCATGAAGACCGGGCCGTCCCATCGGGATTGCGGGACATTATCGGCAGGTCCCTCGCCCTCCATTCGGCCCTCCTTCGGAACGAAAAGTTAACAGGATGATGATTTAGAGCGCGCGTCAGGATTGAATGGAAAGTTTAACCCTGATGCGTTCCGATTGCGGCGACAGCCGTAATCCGCCGCGACAGCGGGCGCAAGCCTGCGTAGCGTTTGAACGCGGATTGAACGCTGAGAGTGCGATCAATCTTGACGTGCTCTAGGAGAACACGGCGCCTTGGAACGGCCCCTCTCCTCCCCCTTTGGCGGGTTTATTCCCGCCATGGGAAAGCCGTTCCGAGTGCGTCGTGGCATGATCGGTGTCCATGAACGGGTCCACTCGCCAAACTGCTCGACGGATTTCCTCCAAACGAGTGTCAAAACTTCTTCGGGCATGCAGGATATGAGCAACATCAATCCTGACCCTAGTTGTTTAGTCCCGGCATTCGTCTGGCTTGAACAGACCGCAAACTGTTCCCGCAGCTTTCCAGAGCTCATCAACGCCGCCCTCTCAGGCAGCGCTCCCATAACGTCTACCCACGAAATACTTTGCTTTCCGCTATCTTTTACCCTTGCAGTATCTTTGCTCTGTGCTAATGTATTCAAGTGTTGAGGATTGCTTACAGCAAAGCCGCCATCAAGGCCCTAAAACGGATGCCCACCAACACGTCCAAACGTATCTGCGCCAAGATCTCCGCCCACGCCGCCGACCCGAAAAGCCGGCAAGCCAACGTCAAGAAGCTGCAAGGGCGGGACGCTTATCGCCTTCGCGTCGGCGACTGGCGGGTTATCATGGACCGGCGCGGCAACGTTCTCGCGGTCTTGGCCATCGGCCCCCGTGGTGGTATTTATGAAGACTAAAAGGAAAAAATGATGACCACCGTTCAATACATCAAAGGCGCAGATGGCAAGCGTATGGCCGTCCTGCCCGAAAAGGAATTCGACGCCCTTTGCGCGGCCGCCGAAAACGCCGCCGACGTAGCCGCCTACGACCGCGTCCGCGAACGGCTTCTTTCCGGCGAGGAAGAATTGATCCCCGAGGAATTCGCCGCCCGCATCATCGACGGCGAAAGCCCCATCCGCGTTTTCCGCGAACTGCGTGGATTGAAGAAAAAGGACTTGGCCGAAAAAGCCGGATTGTCGGCGGCCTACCTGTCCCAACTCGAAAGCCGACAGCGCGAAGGCTCCGTGGCCAAGATCAAGGCCCTGGCCGACGCCTTGGGCGTCACGATTGACGATCTGGTTGATTGACATCGCCGCCCCCATCCTGAACGGGAACGACACGAAAAAAGAACAAATAACCCTCATTTTGCAAAACAACAGCGGAATGCTTGGCAAACCGGAAATTTGCCATAAAAGAAGACCCCGAAAAATTCAATATTTTCAGGGCCTTAATTG
>VAPH01002013.1_pt1 | contig 21496 bp, 21 predicted proteins | sample 3393861 | NCBI WGS metagenome assembly VAPH01 (sample SAMN08290439, study PRJNA428436) | hydrothermal vent metagenome | isolation source: Deep-sea hydrothermal vent chimney | place: Atlantic Ocean: South-mid Altantic Ridge | reverse complement strand
GCCGGAGTCCAGGAGTTTAAACCTCTGGATTCCGGCTAAAAGCATACCGGAATGACGGCATTCGCAGCAAGCTGCGGGGAATAGAACCCCAGGTGATTTAATCAATGTAATAATCTGGAGTCATTTACTAATCCGAACGCTGGTTAGACGGCACTCAGGGCTTCAAGAAGGGTTCAGATCAAGGCGCGGCCGCAGGCAATGGCCAGCCCCTGTCAAGAGCCGCAACACCGAGCTGAACCCTTCTTGAAGCCCCTAACGTATTGTAAATTTAATGACAGGCCGTTGTGTGCTTGCTCAGGGAACCTATGATTTCTTATCAGGCTTAATTGCCAGATAGACAACAATCAGAAAAATAACACCACCAATTATTGAGATTAAACCTCCCAGCCCCATTAAACTCATTCCGGCAATCTGCTCAAATCTTTCCAGGCTCTGTTCGGCACCGACCATTTTACGCTGCACCCCGTAACCGCCCGACCAGGCGAGCCCAATGATGTGCAATAGTTGGCCCGACCCGTAGATTCCCGGTTGCCATCGTGCTGCACGCCCGCTGACTTTTCTGAAACCCAGATGAGGAAGCATATGATAGGTCATACCCATGAAGGCAAGCGTTACGCCAACAATAGAGCCATGATAGTGGGCGGTGACCCTTACGTCACTGCCACTGATCATGAAACCGATAATCCCCCCTGCACCAAATAGCAAAATTGAAAATATCAGAGCGCTGCGTTCTATTTCAAAGCCGGGCACAGGCTGCCATCTTTCTGCGATGGCTAATGTTGTAGCAAGACCAATGGGAACGACCGCAATTGCGCCGCCATACTTCATGAGTTGTATGAACCAGAACAGGTGCCCCCCGGAATTGACATCAAATGAGAAATAAATAACGGGGACCAGTAGTAGCGGCAACAGGCCAAGCACAAATAGAATAAGTACGACGCGTGGTGTTAATCGGAGGAAGGCGCCACTGACAGTGGCCAGCCATAACCAGGCAACCAGCATCAACTGGGTGTGACTGAACTGCAGTATATGGCCACTGCCCCAGAACAGTCGGTCATAATAAGCCTCGCCTGTGAAGTCGTCGCTGATACCCAGGTACGACAGCAGGAGTGCAGCTAAAGCTAAAAACGATGCAAGAACAGCAAAAAACAGACCAAAGCGTAATATCCCCCCTGTACTATTCTCTCTTGCTGCCAGTGTCGTCACAAGCATGCGCAACACCAGCATGCCAAAGCCCAGCCCGAACAGACCGAGACCGGTAAAAAATACAATGCTCTGCAATACCGGGACATAATTGCTCATTAACGGGTAGCTTTCACCGGTAAAGGGGGAAATTGTAATAATCAAGGTACCGGCACTAGCCATCAGCAAAGCGACCCACCCGCAACGCAGGCATTTATTGCTGGCGTTATAACTCCATAAAACACCGGAGAACGTCAGGAGCCAGACCAGCACAGTCAGATCAACGTGCACCACCAGTGCGGTACGAAAAAAATCTACCCAGGGGATGATGTCCTGGAAAAAAGGTGTGCGGGAAAGGACAATCAGGATAGTAAACAGGCCACCGATGGCCAGTGCTGCCAGGCCCAGAAACAACCAGCCGGCTGTCATTCGCCGCGCACCGTCATCGGGCACAGGTAGCGTGAACTGTTGCGTAAGTATGGCGAATTGATTCGGTAGCATAGTGGTTATATTTATAATTATTTTCTTAGCGGTTCTAATTTTTGAAACAGATGATAACAATATTGTAAAGGCATTCAGGCCTTAATACATCTGCTGATACCCTGAAGATATTGACCTGTATCATTGTTTTATGATTAAACACAGGATAAAGTTGGTCAGAACATATGAGCAATCTCTGATTAATTACACCACAGCAAAATAAGCCGTATAGAATATTCCAATGAATAAAACAGAGTCATCTTCTACTAGCAGTAGCAAGACCAGCGCTCATATTGAGCAGACTGCGGCTACCCCGCATGCAGAAGAAAAAGATCTCACCACCAATTTTTTTTTGATAGGCGGTATCATCAATATCGTAATGGTCGCGGCCTATTTTATCTGGGCCTTCGGGGCGTGGAAAAGAGCAGATAAGCGCAAGGGGCGGTAACGATACCACCAGCGAACCCCTGACTAGTCCCACGAGAAATACTTTCGTATTTTTTTGTATAGTGAAGCAATGGTAGACGGCTGGTGCGGCTGTGAAAAAGAAGCTACCAGCCGACCAAAAGGGTCTACCAGAAAGATTGCGCTGGTGTGAGCGACATCGTATTCGCCATCAGCGGTTTCCTGATCCATGACATAACCCGAACCAAATTGTCTAGCTATTTTGTCAATTTCTTTTTTATCTGCTGTTACACCGATAAAGTCTTTATTGAATTTCGCAATATATTTAGCGATTATTTCAATGCTATCTCGATCCGGGTCGACCGAAATAAAGACCACCTGCGTATTATCAGAAATTTTACCTGTGTCTTCTACCAGCAAATCATGCACCGAGCTCAACACATTAAGTGTTGTAGGGCAAACGTAGGCGCAGGAAGTGAAACCAAAAAAGACAAAACTCCATTTACCCTGAAAGTTTTTCTCGTTGAAAACAGTGTTATGGTGGCCTGTCAGCTCAAAGGGCTGAAGCTGCTTAAAGGCAGGTCGAAGCACGCTCGCCAGTTCGGGCGGTGGCGGTGAAGGTTTCGTCAGGTAATAAGCGGCAACCATTGTCATCAGAAAAAATCCAAATATAACAATAGTGCCAACAGGTATTTTTTTGCTGATCATGACTGTTCCTTTTCCTGGTAACCGTTGATTTCCACAGAGTCTATTGTTTAGCGGGCAACAATATGATTGTACTTGATGATATGTTCATTGATCATGCCGGGTTTAATCAGTTCCAGGTAACCATCAGCCGGCCTGATTGTGCAGGGTGCCAACGAACCACATTCGAAAATCATTTTATCCTGCATGTAACCAAAACGTTCAAACTGCACAGTTGCCTTTTCTTTTAAATAACCAAAGTCGTCTCTAATGAATGCGCTGGCACTTAACTGTTTGCGTATTTTTTCGAAAATTTTCGGGATAACGGCCTCATCGATGGTGGACGCATAGGGAAGAGGAATATGCAGCAATGCGACCCATTGCTGTCCTTCGCCTGTATACAGCTTCATGTAGACATTATGATGCAGTGTTCTTGACGGGCTGCCATTATTGCCTTCGCGGGCATAATAACCTTCAAATATATCCGCTTTATCCGCTTTTTGTAGTGCTCCGGAAATTCCAGGTAAAACGGTAAGTACAGCCAATACGGCTGTAAACATAAATTTTAGTAAGGGGTTTCTCATCACGTAAATTCTCATTCAATATAATTTAATTAATAGGGACTCAGGGCTGCCTAATATGAGCAGGCTCCTTAACCCGTCCTGCACAATAAAGCATTTTTTGCATTACGTATCATCCTTTTCATTGTTGATTCACTAACCTGCTCATAATCCATCATATGTGCCAGACCGTGTAAACGTGAATCATGCGTTGCAAAATGCATCTGGAACCAGTCATTCAGTTTTTGTGTAAATTTTTCAGCGTCCAGTTCATCTGCATTTTCAAATTCGATAGTAATATCTCGAATGTCGTCCAGTAGGCGTTCATGGTCAGCCTGATGTTCCTTAAAATGATCATAATTGTGTCTTTCCATCATTTGCTCTTCCAGTGCAAAATGAGCCGATATACTGCCATAGATATCACCCAAACTATCTATCACATCTTCTTTATCTGCCTTGTCATCAACCTGCACATAGATTGAATTGATCTCTCTGATGAGCTTCTGGTGTTCGTAATCGACACCTGCTATCCCTGTGCAAAATTCTTCTCGCCATTCAATTAATGCCATCAGCAGGCTCCTGTAGTAAGTTAAAACCACTCTACATCTATCCAGCTTTATATTATATTGCATTGCACCAAATGCTCGCTATATCACTCAAGCTGTGTTTTCACTAAGTAAGCAGCTTAGCAGGGTATTATCATTGATTGTCACTATCTATGATACAGGTCAAATAGGCATTATTATTGAAGTGCATACTAGGACATTTGATTTAGATCAAGTACTCTCAGGCTGTGTGTAGTAATCTATGCTTCAGATTGGGTCATTTTGGCGTGGGAGTGTGTGCATATGGCATACTATAAAAATCCCGTATCAGTTCAGTGGCCACTAAAATTTAAATATAATTCTAAGGAGGCTTAACATATGTCCGAAGATAATAAACCTGAAACAGAAAGAATACCCTTTTTCCAGAGAATGATGGATAACCCATTCCTGCTACTGTTTATCGGTGTTGTCATGCCTACAGTTTTCTACCTTTTGTGGGGAATCATGGAAATTGCCACGATACCTGTCGCTAACTAAGGAGAATATAAATGACTTCATTTTTACCCCCTTCTGAGCGTATCTGGTGGAATGTGCCTGTTGGTAAACAGGAGCTTTTGTGGATAGGCATTGCTCTTGTCTGGAGTTTAATCATGTTTTTCATGATGCCTTACTGGCATATTTATGGAAAACAGAACCTTTCTAACGAAGCCTATCAGACTACACCGGAACAATTTAAGGCCAAAGTCGATGAGATGGTTCAGAAATATAAGGTTGGCGAAGAAGCTGGAATACCTATTGTACGCCCACCTGCAGGCAGCGATATTTATATGCTGGGCAGGTTATGGCAATGGTATCCAATATTCGAGCTGGAAAAAGACCAATCCTATCGCTTCCATCTTTCATCGATGGATTGGCAGCATGGTTTTTCTTTGCAGCCGGTAAATATCAATCTGCAAATTATTCCCGGTTATGAAATGGTTGTCACCATGACGCCGGATAAGGCGGGGGAATATGCCGTTGTCTGTAATGAGTTTTGCGGCATTGGCCATCATACCATGCTTGGAAAAATTTACGTGAAGGAGAAATAAAATGTCACAATTTAGAGTATGCCCGGATACGGGCTTCTATTTTGACAAGTCTGCAGAAAGCCTGATGAAGGCAAATGCTGTAGCAGGTGCTGTTGCCCTGTTAATTGCTGGCATCATGGCACTGGGCGTCGTACTGACTCGCTGGCAGGAAGTACACTTGCTGCCCGCAGATATGTTTTACCTGGTACTGACATCGCATGGAATTAATGCACTGCTTTTCTGGGTTATTTTCTTTGAAATGGCCATCCTGTATTTTGCCTCGTCGACACTTTTACGTACGCGACTGGCTGCGCCGCGCTGGGCCTGGGCAGGGTTTGCACTGATGCTCATCGGGGCCGTGATGAATAATGTGGCCGTGCTGCAGGGCAATTCAAGCGTCATGATGACCTCCTATGTGCCGATGCAGGCGGAGCCGCATTTCTATCTGGGACTGATTCTGTTTGCTGTCGGGGCATTAATCGCCGTCTTTGTCTTTTTTGGTACCCTGGTTATTGCCAAAGAAGACAAAACCTACGATGGTTCGATCCCGCTGGTAACCTTTGGTGCACTGACTGCAGCCATTATTGCTGTTTTCACTATCGCCAGTGGCGCAATCATTCTGGTACCGACTTTCCTCTGGTCTCTCGGTTACATCAATCATATTGATGCGGAAATGTACCGTATTATCTGGTGGGCAATGGGTCACTCTTCACAGCAGATTAATGTCGCCACTCACGTCTCTGTCTGGTATCTGATCACCGGTGTTCTGTTCGGTGCCCGTCCTATGTCAGAGAAAGTAAGCCGTACCGCGTTCCTGCTTTATATCGCCTTCCTGCAGCTTGCCAGTGCTCACCATATTCTGGTCGATCCGGGCATAAGCTCAGAGTGGAAAGTCTTCAATACCAGTTATGCGATGTACCTTGCGGTACTGGCCAGTATGATTCATGGTTTGACGGTTCCAGGCGCAATGGAAGTTGCGCAGCGAAGCAAAGGCTATACTAAGGGTCTGTTTGAATGGCTGCGTAAAGCCCCATGGGGAAACCCGGTATTCTCAGGTTTCTTTATCTCACTGGTTACCTTCGGTTTCATCGGTGGCATCACCGGCGTTGTAATGGGTACTGAGCAGATCAACCTGATCATTCATAACACCATTTATGTGCCGGCGCATTTTCACGCCACAGTGGTAACAGGTACAACACTGACGTTTATGGCTTTAACCTACCTGTTACTTCCACTGCTATTTAGACGTGCGATGATCCTGCCCTGGATGGCTAGAATGCAACCCTATGTATTCGGCGGCGGCATGACTCTAATGATACTGTTCATGCTGGGTGCAGGTACTCTCGGCGTCTCACGTCGACACTGGGATATGGACTTTACAGGTGCGGCTCTGAGCTTTGAATATCCTGGCACGGCCTACCTGATGATGGCTGTTGGTGCAATCGGTGGAATACTGGGTATTGTTGGCGGTGCGATGTATCTGATCGTTACTGTTGGCACCTTACTATTCGGCAAGAAGCTGGACCAGTCTGCCGGGTTCCTGCAGAGCTTTGGTGTTCCATTGCATGCAAGCGTCTATAACGTTAAACAGCCTGAGCGCCTGAAAATGGCACCTAAGCCAGTTGTAGAAGAGCACGGCTCCGGCGGCTTTGAGGCGCCGGGAACATTTGTCCTTGCAATGGCTCTACTGGTCACTTTTGTTGTTTATTACTTTATTAACTGGGGCTACCTGGCATCTGTCTGGCCTATTAGTTAGCATGTTGCAAAGGTAGTGGAAAACGTGGGATGAACCTGGTTTTGTCTCACGTTTTTTTCATCGGCAATTAATGCTGGTAATTAGTGGCTGTAGTAATCTCAGCAACTAAATTCCATAAAGCCTGCTTAACCCGTTCGCATTACTGTAATGATGAGAAGTCGCTAATGGATATGTTCAAACAAATATCAAATTTCTTAAAATTGCGTATTGGCTTTATCATGATGCTTACTGCACTGGTTGCCATGGTCGTTACACCGGGGCAGGCACTAGATGGTCTACAGGTCCTGGTGCTTGCATTTGCTGTGCTTATATCAGCGGGCAGCGCAGGTGCGTTCAACCAGTATTTTGAAGTTGACATCGACCGCTTGATGCCACGCACAAAGGATCGGCCGTTTGTCACCGGTCGCTTCCATAAAAGCCCATTGTGGATAGTGTTTATACTGGTGCTGCTGGGTGCTGGCGTGGGCTCTGCTGCATTATTCTTAAACACCGCGGCGGCGCTTTATATTTTTCTGGGGGCTTTCTTTTATGCGATCATTTACACGGTATGGCTAAAGCGCCGCACCTGGATGAATATCGTTATTGGCGGTGCATCGGGCAGTTTTGCTGTACTTGCCGGCGCCGCTGCGGTTGATCCGGCATTAGGTACGGTGCCTATCTTGCTGGCACTCGTATTATTTTTCTGGACGCCTTCACACTTCTGGAGTCTGGCTATTGCCAAAAAGCAGGATTATGCCAAAGCCGGCATACCCATGTTACCGGTAGTCATCGGCAACAAGTCTACTGCGGTTGTGGTGATGGGCAATACCCTGATCCTGGTTGGTATTTCTATACTGCCGTATTTTTATGGATTGAGCTGGCTTTACCTGGCCGGTGCTGTCAGCGGAGGGAGCTATTTTATTTACCAGAATTACAAAATGATTCTCGACCCTTCACCGAAAATTGCGATGAAAAGTTTTTTTGCATCACTGGTACAGCTGGTGCTGCTTCTGGCTGGTGCCGTTCTTGACGTCTATTTACTTGCCTGACTGCCGGTTAGGCCAGCAATAGGATTAAGTATGCGATTTACCATCCTATTAAGCAGTCTTTTACTGCTTATTCTTCCACTTCATGTAGCTGGCGACAATAATCTATCAGCGGAGAACCCTGAAAATAAAAATAGCAGACAGACATTTGATTACGATGTGGCTCTCAAAACCAGCCAGTCAGCCATTGGCAGACAGCTGGCAAATCATGCCTTCATCAATGCTGACGGTAAACGGGTAACGCTAGATGACTTTCGTGGTAAACCGCTTGTATTGAGCATGGTTTACACCAGCTGTTATCATATATGCCCGATGACCACCCGGCACCTGTCAAAGGTGGTGGAGAAGGCACGTGACGCATTGGGGGAAGATACCTTCTCAGTCGCAGTTGTTGGGTTTGATACCGGTATTGATACACCTGATGCCATGCAATACTTCGCCAATAAGCAAGGTATCAGTAATAAAAACTGGAATCTGCTGAGTATCGCTGAAGAAGATATAGACGCTCTGTCAGAGGACCTTGGTTTTCTTTATTACCCGACGTCAAGTGGTTTCGACCACTTAATACAGGCGACAATTATTGATGCTGATGGCAAAGTGTACCGGCAGGTTTACGGTCAGGTGTTTAAAACACCTCTGCTGGTTGACCCATTACTGGAACTGGTGCTTGGGCACCCCAGGCCTGAGCAATCATTTTTCTCGACTTTAAGCAATAAAATTAAACTGTTTTGCACTACCTATGATCCTCATAGCGATGGCTATTATTATGACTATTCATTTTTTGTAGAAATCTTTGTCGGCATTACCGTTATATTCTTTATTGTGAGTTTTATACGGCGCGAGTTGCGTAAGAGTAAAAAACCATCAGGGCGATAATAATCAATATAATCACTAGAAGCCTGCCTGTTTGATATGAATCAACACGTTTATTAGGGAACAGTGATACAATCCTGCAACCCGTCCACTTCTGGAACCTTCTTCAGTGCTAGTTAATCCTGCCAAGCGTATATATCTGGCTCTGGAGTCCTGGTTTAACCTTTCATTTGGTACCCAGTGGAATCCTTTGTATCATCTGGGCACCTTATCTTTCTTTCTGTTCTGGGTAATCCTGATTACGGGAATCTACCTGTTCATCCCCTATCAAGGCAGCCTGGATGGTGCCCATGCCTCATTAGAATACATTACGTATGATCAGCGGTATACCTCAGGCGTGATGCGCAGTCTGCACCGTTATGCCTCGGATGCTGTTGTCATTACCATCCTGCTTCACATGTTCAAAGAATTTGCCTCGGGTCGCTATCGGGGTTCCCGCTGGTTCTCCTGGGTTACCGGTGTACCAAACCTGTGGGTTGTTATAACTTTAGGCATAAGCGGTTACTGGCTGGTGTGGGATGAAATGGCTCAGTATGTAGCGATTGGTTCGGCTCATTTACTGGATGCATTGCCACTATTTCCCAGCACCATGGCGCGCAACTTTGTCGCCGGTGAAATGACTGACCGTTTTTTTATTTTGATCGAGTTTTTGCATCTGCTGGGCCAGCCATTGTTACTGGGATTTATGTTATGGCTACATGTGAAACATTTGTCCAATGTGGATATAAATCCACCACGCGGGCTCGCTATAGGCACATTAATAGCTTTACTTGCACTATCACTGGCTAAGCCGGCACTTAGTCATGCACCAGCTGACCTGAGTGCAGTGCCACAGGTTATTAATCTTGACTGGTTTTATCTGAATGTTTATCCCTTGCTTGATGTCTGGTCTGGTGGCCAGGTGTGGATCCTGACAATCAGCATAACGTGGATTTTAATGTTATTACCGTGGCTGCCTCCGAAAAAGGATGGTCCAAAGGCCGTGGTTGATCTTGCACATTGCAACGGTTGTGAATTATGTTTTGATGACTGCCCGTTTGATGCAATCTCGGTGCAAGCACGTACCGATGGCGCAAAATTTGACAAAGAAGTTGTAGTCAATCCCGACCAGTGTGCTGCCTGCGGTATTTGCGCAGCCTCCTGCCCATCATCCAATCCCTTCCGCTCACGTAGAGAAACACTGAAAACCGGTATTGATATGCCGCAATTACCGGTTGATAAAATGCGCTCAGAAACCAGGCAGGCGATAGCCACATTGCAGGGTGATACAAAAATTCTCATATACGGCTGTGGGCACGGTATCAATGTAAACCGGCTGGACAGTGGTGAAACCCGTGGCATTCGTCTTCTCTGTAGCGGCATGCTGCCGCCAACTCTGGTTGAATATGCCTTAAAGAACGGCGCCGACGGTGTAATGGTAAGCGGCTGCCGCCATAATGACTGTTTCTACCGGTTTGGTAACCGCTGGACCAAGCTGCGTTTTGAAGGTAAACGTAATCCGATTCTTCGAAAGCGTGTCGAGCATGAGCGTATCCGTATCCATGGTGGAGCTGAAACTGACAGGAAGGAGATTGAAGAACACCTGAATGCCTTTCGCGCGGAACTTATCAGACTGAATCAGGCAGCTGAGAGCGCAGAGCTTAGCGGGGACAACCACTGATGACCGGCATCAACAACAAGCCCTTGCGCTACACGCTGCAGGCCATTAATTACACCATCTTTATGGCATTGATATGGTATTTCTCTTCTGCACCAGCAGTCCGCATTATTGAAGACGATGAGGCGATGATAACCATCGCTTTTGCACATGCAGGCCAGCCTCGCGAGCCCTGTCGCAAGCTAAGCAGCGAAGAGTTGGCGAAGCTGGCACCTAACATGCGCAAGCCTGAGGAATGTCCCCGCGAAAGGTCGCCCGTTATTATTGAGGCCTTACTGGACGGAAAAGAAATTTTCAACAAAGCACTGCAGCCACCGGGTATTTTTAAAGACGGCAGCATAAATATTTTCTACAGCAGCAGAATACCTGCCGGCAAACATCACTTCGAAATTAGAATGAACGACAGCGTACGCGAAGAGGGATTCAATTATTCACTGGAAAAGGATGTAGACATCAAACCCGCTAAAATACTACTGGTTGAATTTAATACGCTGAAAGGGTTTTCTATTCAATAGAAACAATACCTGCCACAGAAGGCACTATGGTTCGCCTTTCTGCAATTTCACTTTTTGGCTGGGCTTTCTTTTTGTAATGATGAAGCCTGTGGCGGCTCACCGACTATTCGATCAACAATTTCAAATGAACCAACAGCCAGCACCAGGATAATAGCAAAGAATATCACTGACCGATACTCGAGGCGTTTACCAAAATAAGCTTCAATTTTGTTAAGTAGCCAGTCCGAAATCAGGTAGAGCAGAACAGCGGTAATAGTGTAGTAGACGTATGCCATAAGTTTTACCTTTTAGAATTTCTAATTATTGCTCCGGCCTGTAAATGTGAAAACCAAGGATGTAAATCAGCACACCTGTCACTGAGACATACAGCCATACGGGCAATGTCCAGCATGCAATTCGAGGATGTTTGCTGAAGTTGCCCAGGATTGCATAGATAACCGTGACCGAGACCATCGGTATAATAGCAGCGGCAAGGATAACGTGGGAAGCAAGCATAGTGAAATAAAACGGCCTGATGGCCCCCTGGCCGGCAAAAGACATGTATCCGACATTGGCATGATAAGTCAGGTACGAAATCATAAACACGGTCGAGACTATCAATGCTGTTATCATGCACAGACGATGTGCGTTTTTATTTTGAGTTCGAATAAAGTAATACCCCATTGCCAGTAAAATGGTCGCCAGGGTATTCAATATTGCCTGGAAATGTGGGAGATAGGAGATGATTTCGTCGAGGGTCACGTCACTAAGACCTTTCTATCGGCTAAGAATTGTGCGGGATTATACTTTATATAAGTGCAAAATGTTAAACAGGACGACATTACATTACATAAATTCAAGTTTGAAGGAATGTGGTCAACTGCTTCCTGACTAATGAGTGCCATGAAATCAGAAATTTTTCCATGTTGTGCGAACACAGATAAGATTCATAGAAACGCCCTAAAGCTCCCGCCGATGAAACAGGAATGTTGTCAGTAGAAAGGGAACTATAATCCATAGCACCAGAGAGACTATCGGCCATATTAAAGCAGATTCAAAACCGGCTCCAATGTTCGTTACCCCAAGCAGCCGTCCAATCTCTTCGAAACTGGTAAAATTAAACAGCCGATAGGCATCGGCCGGGTTGATTAGCATCAGTATTGAAAAAATCTGTTCGTTGATAAACCCTTTGCTGTCACCCAGCAAAATTGCGAGCAGTCCAAGATCGTATAACACTACCAGTACCAGCCAGGCGCTTATAGCCGCACCAATTGCAACAGCACGTTCACGAGCCAGTACACTGATCAGATATCCGATAGTAAGAAATGCACAACCGAGTAATAATGAGCTGGCCATCATTAAAGAGTATGCCTGCCAGCCTGTGGTATCACCGTCACTGCCAAACAGGATAATCACACCCAGCGCTCCTCCGTATCCAACCAGAATTGCTATCAGTAAAATAACCGTATGACCGATGAGTTTCCCCGCAATTATCTGCCATCGGGATACCGGATAGGTAAGCAATAACAACATGGTGCCATGTTCAAACTCCCCGACCAGTGCATCAAACGACAGAATCAATGCAATCAATGGAATTAAGTACATACTCAGGCTAGTGAGACTAACAACACTGACTTCCAGCACACCGGCCCTTATCTCACCTGTCGGGGCCGCGCCCAGGAAGCTCAATGACAGAGCCAGGGCGCCTAATAGAAAGATGGCTGCAGCAATCCAGCGATTACGCAGGCCGTCACGGATTTCTTTTGATGCCAGGGTGGCGATAGTCTGTAGCTTCCGACTCATAATGCGGCCTTATCCATATAATGGAGGTATATATCATCCAGACGAGGAGTTGTGATGCTGACATCCAGTACAGCATCACCAAGACTGGCAGTGTGGTTCAATACCTTCATTTTCTCATCTTCATTACATAACAAGTTAATGCTTCTATCATTGATATGATCTATTTTGATGTTTGAATCAATCAGCTCTGCGATTCGAACTGCGCTGCCCGCTACTACCGACAGGCATATGCGTGTCGGCAATCCCAGATTACGGCTCAGATTCTTAAGACTGCCACAGGCTTCCAACTTTCCATGTTTAATAATAGCGATACGGTCGGCCTGAGTTTCGATTTCATTCAGCGCATGTGATGAGATTATGACTGTCGTCCCACGTTTTTGTAAATCTCTGATGATCTGATAGAAATCATGACGATATACAGGATCCAGGCCGGTAGTGGGTTCATCCAGAAACAGAAGTTTCGGCATGCCTAGCAGTGCCTGGGCAAGCCCCAGGCGCTGACGCATGCCTTTGGAATACGTGCTCAGCCGTCTGTTAGCCGCCTCACTCAAGCCAACATGATCCAGACGGCTGTATACTTCATCCCTGGCTACATGCTTAAGGCGAGCGTAATAACTCAGCAGTTCCATACCTGTCATATGGGGATAAAACGAGACACTCTCTGGCAGGTAACCGAGACTCTGTCGATCAAACGCAAACGACCTGCTGGTCGGATTCTTACCGAGAACCCTTACATAGCCGGCATCAGGGCAGGTTAAACCAAGCATTAGTTTCATAAGTGTCGTTTTGCCAGCCCCGTTGTGCCCGACCAGGACAAAACATTCGCCAGCAGCAATCTGTAGATCAATATGATCCACAACTCTTGCCTCACCATAGAGTTTACTGGCGGACTCCAGTTCAACAACATTCTCTGCATGTTTTTGCACTTATTCAGCTTCCGGAAACGTAAGGTGTAATCAATGGCGCACTGTCACGAACACCGCCAGGATGAAGTGCGGGAAATTCGGACTGAGCCCAGCGCAGTAGCTGCATTGCCGGACTGCCTAATAGCAGCTTTGCATTGGGTAATTTCCACACAAGCTGATCAACCAGACTATTTGGCCGGTAGCTGCGATCTGAAATTCCGTCATTGTTCAGGTCAAATGCAGGATTATCACTCCAGTAATTACCACGACCATTATGTGACCATTCTATATGACGTGTTCCCACGTACTTGACCTGATTCCTGTTGTTAATGAATGAATTATTGAAGATGACATTTTTTTCTGATCCTGCTGTAAAGTGAATGCCGATTTCACACCCTTCAAAGCGATTGCCACTGAAAACGTTCATATTGGCATTGTAGATAAAAACACACTTCTCCGTACCACCCGAGACATGGTTATTTGTCAGCGCTGAACTATTAACAAAGTTCAGAAAAAGAGCACGGTCCCGGTCTCCTTCTGACCGGTTACCACTTATAATTAGTCGCTCGGAAAACATCAGCACCCAGGCCGAATGATTTCTCATTGAGATATTATCAAGTACTTTACTGTCGTGCGTGTACATATAGTGGATGGCAAAGCGCAGATCTCTGAAGCGGTTACCGCGAAAAATGTTGTGATGACTGGTGGTAACAAAAATCCCATCCCGACCGTATCGGATATCATTTTTTTCAACCCTTGAGTAAGGTGTATTCCAGAGGTAAACGCCGTTACCCCGATCATTCATACGATGATGTTGGCTACCCAGGATGACATTTCCCCGTACCATAGCCTTTTCAGGGCCTTTCAGAAAAACTCCAATCAGGTTTCCTTCAAAGTGATTACCTTCGACCAATGCTCTGTCACCCTGATCAGTTACAAAAATGCCACTGTCTTCAGTTTCCAGGTTGTTGCCGGAGTTCCGTATTGTAAGACTGCGGATTACTACGTCAGGTGCGTTAATCTGCACAACATGGCCACGGCCTGTGCCATCAATAACACTGTCTAATTGTCCTGTCACGGTGATACTGCGATCGATAATGACCTCACCGCTATAAACACCGGCCTGCAACTCCAGGATATCGCCGTTGCTAGCAGCATTAATGGCTGCCTGCAGTGTATCCTCACCCGGCAATACGCTTACAACCGCAGCAAATGCGATGGATGTCTTTATCATGACACTGAAAAAAAAACCTGCGACCAGCCATTGGCTGACCACAGGATTTTTCCGATTCATCGTCAAGTACAGGCTCTACGCTGGCTCGACCAGCATACGGCCACGCATTTCCATATGCAATGCGTGACAGAACCACTGACAGTAAAACCAGTGAACTCCAGGTCGGTCAGCCGTAAACGTGACCGAAGAAGTCGCCTGTGGTCCTACCTCCATAGCGATACCATAGTTGGACATCGTCAGGCCATGAGCGAGATCATCCACCTGGTCAGCATTACTCACATACAGCGTGACCTCATCACCCTGTTTGACTGTGAATTTCTCCATACTGAAACTGGGCGCCACTGACCACATATACACACGTACCTTTTTGCCGTCACGAATAATTTTGGAATCAGAATACAGTTTGACGCCATCTTTTTTCGCCTGTGCAGTGGCCTCAGCCCACATTGGGTCATCCTTCTTCCAGATAGAATTTGGGTTGACAATATCGGTACGAACAATAATACAGTCGTGCGGTTCAGCATAGGTCGAACCGTCATGTATCAGCTTCATTTTGTCACCGCTGATGTCAATAAGCTGCTCGTTTTCCGGCTTCATTGGACCGACATTAATAAAGCGATCCTTGGAAAACTTGTTGAGGGATACCAGCCACTTGCCATCGGCATCTTTAGTCTCACCCATAGAAGTATGGTTATGGCCCGGCTGGTAATGTACATCGATCTTATCGATGATCGGATTGACCTTCTTACCGTTATAAAGATCGATGGCCTTCTGGATATTCCAGCTCACTGCCTGACTATCAAGGAATAAGGTGGTATAGGCATTGCCTTTACCATCAAAAGCCGTATGCAATGGACCCAGACCCAGTTCCGGCTCGGCAACGACCGTGCCACGTGGTTTGATTTTATCTTTAAACATATCCGGGAAACGTCTGACATCCAGAACAGTCACAGTAGGAGATAACTTACCGTTTATCACAATATACTTGCCATCAGGTGCAGTGTTACAACCATGAGGACTATTGGGCACTGGAATATAGCGTGTGTACTTCGACCCTTTGCGGCCATCCAGTACGGCTACACCGCCAATTTTTTTGAAATCACCGGCCTTTACGCCAGCTTCAATGGCCTTGATATCGAAGACTACTGCCCAGTCTCGTTCGTTAGCGGTCATCTGGGCAAGGTTGACACCTTCTTCACTGTTATAACAGGTAGAAACTGCATAGAGCCCCTGATAGTCCGCATCACAATTATCGAGATTGCCGTCGACCATTACCTGCCAGGCAATCTTCATCGTATCGCCGTCGATGGCAGTAAATATCGCATGGTATTTTTCCGGTTCATCGAGAATGCTGCCATCATTGGGAATGGGCACACGATGTTCACCATTCGCAAATACATAACCGGTACGCGGGTATTTCTGCGGCCGTAAGCCGTGAATATCCGCTGCATTGGGTATCTCGATAATCTTATCGACTTTCATGACATCACAGCGTATCCGCGCAACCCGGGTATTGGCCTTGTCATTCACAAAAAGATATCGACCATCATAAGTGCCATCGGTGAACGACATATGAGGGTGATGTAAATCACCATTGGTCCAGACCCCACCTCTGCCATTACTATCCAAAAACTTTTTGGTCTCTTTAGTCAGACCATCACGCAGAATTTTACGACTCTCGTTAGTACTGCCCCATCCAGATGCGCTGCAACGGTTAAACACCGGCACTCGCATCAGCTCGCGCATGGAAGGAATGCCTAAAATACGCAGCTCCCCCGCCTGGCCACTGCTCCAGAAACCGTAGTATTCATCCAGGTCGCCCGGGGCGACCTCACTCTTACTTTTAGACGCTGCCTGTGCTGTTGACGGTGACAATATTGAGCCACCCGCCAGGCCAGCCAGAGCACCTACACCAGCGAGTGCCGCTACCTTTGTGGTACCTCCAAGCAGACCTCGTCGTGCCAGGCCTTTATCATCTAATGTATCAGTTCTCTTATCATCTTTTTCATCTTTCATTGCTACTTCCTCACTTGTTAGACCTACCGAGTGGCAGGCATTTATTCACTGGTCAGGTGACCTATTTCCCAATACTTTCCCTGTATCAAAAAAAACACTGATTTCATCTATCTCGCGCTTTCCACTACCGGATGCGTGCCCTGTCCTTCGCTCCTTCTTCAGGCGCTTCTGAATCATCACCGGGCAGCCGTGATCATCTGAGTAAACGACCTGGCAATGCAGACAGTAAAGACACTCGTTGACATTGATATTGCCTTCCGGGTGAATAGACTGAACCATGCACTCATTTCGGCAGCGCTGACACGGTGCCCCGCATTCCTTGTATCGTTTCAACCAGCTAAACATACGCAGGTGGCCAGGGATCGCCAATGCAGCCCCCAGCGGACACAGGTAGCGGCAGTAGAAACGCTCAATAAATATTCCCGGTACAATGATGGCTATTGCATACAGGACATACGGCCATTCACGGACAAATTTCAGGATGATCGCAGTCTTAAACGGTTCGACTTCAGCCAGCCGTTCAGCCCACGCCAGTGAGTGCAAAGAAAAACCAAACAGCAGCAGGAAGATTAGGTATTTAACTGCCCATAAACGTTCATGCAAACCCCAGGGGAGTTTATACTGGGGAACTTTGACTAATTTCGCCAGCCGGTTTAACAGCTCCTGCAGCGCCCCGAAGGGACACAACCAGCCGCAATACGGGCCTCGCCCCCAGAACAATAGCGCAGCTGCCACCGAACCCCAGAGAATGAATATCAGTGGCTCCATCAGGAAATAGCCCCAGTCGAAACCACTAACAAAGGCACTGAACACAGCAAGAATATTGACGATAGAAAGCTGCGCATTGGCATACCAGCCAATACCGAAAAGAGTAAACATGAGAAAGCCGATGCGCACCCGTACTGTCAGGACAGGACGCTTTACCAGCCAGTCCTGAAAAAAGAAAATCACCGTCAGCACACCTAATGCGATGATTAAAAGGATAACCTCCGCAAACTTCACCTTCCACATCTTTTGCCACAGCGGTGCGTCAGCTGACAGGGGATCGAACGAGCCGAACAGATACTCGGAATGATCGCGGCCGGCACTTGTCACAGCATCAGGTAAAATCAGGTATTTTTCCGGCGTCTGATAATGCAGTTTAAAGCTGAGAAATGCCTTCTCTGTCGGCCCAACATTTCGCCCGACTAATAATTCCAGCCGCCATGGCAGTGTCGGGTCAAATCCTGCATCAGCAGGAATGCGGAAAATATCCACATCCTTAAACTCCGGCGCACCCTCTGCAGCAACACGGCGCAGGCGTTTATGCTGGTAATCATGGAATCGTATCGATGCATCGCCCTGTTTCAGCTGAAAGCGATCAAAAATACCGCCACGCACATAGCCGGAGCCCTTGAATGAAAAACGGCCATTGGCCATCAGGACTATGGCCTGCTGGCCGGGTTCCAGTTGTTTGAGCAGATTGCCATACTCCTGATCGCCCAATACGCTGCTGCCAATGGCTGGCACAGATACCATTGCGGCATACAGATCTATGAATTCCTCTTCTTCCTCGCCTTCTTCAGGCAGGGATGCAGCAAGTTCATTGCCACTCTTCTCAAATGCCGCATTAATCTGAGACAGAGTTAGTTTCAGGGTGGCCACAGCGCCAGTACTCAACAGTGCCTGCCAGGACTCCTTTTCCTTTAGACCCATATTTACCGTAGCGACCGGGCCTGATTTTACCGGCTCCAGCTTTAAGCCCCCAAGGCCATAACGGCGGGCAACTTTAACCGCACTGCGCAGAATAGAATCATCCATCACCATGATGGTTACTGTCGCACCAGTAACAATATCAACCTTGTGATCACTATCCGTCTTCTGCACCAGGGCGCCGATATCCAGACCGGCGTAGTCATCAAGCACGCGGGTTATCCTGCTTTCCGGGATACCGATCAGGACGATCGGTTCGTGGTGCTCAACCAGTAGCACCTGGCGAATAACACCCGCCATATCAATGGCTATCAGCTGATGAATGGGTTTGCCCGAGTAGCCTGTCGATTTGACAAAATCGGAATTCAGGAAGACAAAACCTAATTGTCGGTGGCCACTAAACGCTTCTGCAACAGGAGGCTCCCCGGATAACCCGGCGATGGAATCTGCACCTGGAAACACCTCATTCGCAGTTCTGCTTTTAAGATATTCTGCCAGCAGGTAATCCTGTGCGGCAAAAGAAGCCTGCGGAGACATCGCCAGGAACAGGAGAAACAGAAAAAAGACAGATTTATCTGAATTTTTAGGCCAGGACATTTTGAAATAATAAAGGAGCATCTACTGAGCTTTCCCCTTGCTATTCGCGGTTTATGTGTATACCTGAATCCGTAGGTTCATGACGGCGCATAGCACAAGCTCTTGATTCCACAGCGGTTTAAAAATACCCGATTAACCTATGGGTGAAGCTAAGGTTTTTTGATTCCACTGTGAAATCAATATCTTGCACTCTGCATCCACCCTGAACCTACAGATTCAGCTATATAGTAATACCATTTGATCTATATTTAATTGATAATCATCAAATATTAACCAATATACTTGATGCATACTTTTGTATAAGCCTATGTTAAGTACTGCCATAAATTCAACTTCGGAGCTCGTTTCCATCGCACTCTCAGCCGAGCGCGAAGCGGCCATTCGCTACGCTGAGCTGGCGGTAATGATGCATCAATACGGCAACATCGAATCCGCTACCCTGTTTGAAAGAATGAGCGCAGAAGAAAAGTTGCATGAGCAGAAATTAATTCACTGGGCAGAACAAACAGGAAAAAAAATACTACCGAATACCGACCATGCGAATTGGGGACAGGCATCAGAAAAGATATATGATGCTGAAGCCAGAGACCCTGCTCAGTGTACACCATATAAAGCTTTAGCTTACGCAGTTCACAACGAAGAAAGTGCGTTCCACTTTTACACCTATGTGGCCGCAAACAGTGAAGACACGGAAGTCTGTAAATTAGCGGAGATGCTGGCGCATGAAGAGCTGGGCCATGCAGCATTGCTAAGAACCCAACGTCGCCGTGAATGGCACAAAGAACGGGATCAAAAAGAATCGGAATCTGGAATCTCTGCTGCGAATATTCGCAGCACTACCGACTTGCTGGCTGTCGCTATATTTTTTGACAGGTCGCTACTTGCCCTCTTAGAACAGACCACGGCGACGCACCCTGAACTTAAGCTTATAGGAAGAACCACCAGAGAAACCCTGTCTAAAAATGAAAAGAAACTCTCTCTGGGCAATCCCCCCGGGCCTGACATCTCAGCTGAGTTAATATCGCTGGATTCCTGGCGCAAGAAAAATTCTGGATCTTCAGATAACACGTCTATATCCATACGCCGGCTATACAGTGATTGTGATCGAAGTTTTACCTTTTATGACTCTGTCGTGGAGTCAATCCAGGATGAAGCAACTATGCTTCTGGCACAGAAGCTTTGTTCGCAGTCACTTGAACGAATTGTTGAGCTGCAACAGCTGGGTTGTAAACCGCTCTGGAGCACTGACTAACAAGTGTCATCACTGTTTTTCAGCTTCCACACGGCTTTATCAAAAACGTAAGCGATGCATTATCTCGCAACATGCACCAGCAGCCGTCGCCTGCAACCAGAGCGGCGATGCTCCCAAAGATACACCCCCTGCCAGCTACCCAGCCCTAGTCTGCCGTTGATAACCGGAATCCCCAGTGATGTACTGGTCAGAATAGCCTTGATGTGCGCCGGCATATCATCCGGCCCTTCGGTTGTATGGGTATACAATGAATCATTCTCCGGCACCAGTCGGTTAAGCCAGTTCTCCAGATCTCGACGTGCAGAGGGATCGGCATTCTCCTGTATTATCAGACTGGCCGAGGTATGGGTAACAAAAACCGTACAAAGTCCTTCCTGACAAGCTGCATCACTGACTAATGAGTCGACCTTAGCAGTAATATCCACCAGACCCTGGCCATGTGTTTCTATAAACAGCTCTATAATCATTTATCTCACCCACCACCAATCTGCTAGACTTAAGGCAACTCTATTTATTCAAGAATAGAGGTGCCGTTAAATTATGAACGAAATAAGGTTGCCAGGAAACATACCGATTTTCCCTCTAGCGGGAGTTCTGCTACTACCCGGTGGCTTACTGCCACTACAGATATTTGAACAGCGTTATCTGCATATGTTCCACGATGCTCTTCAGGGAGATGGCATTATCGGCATGATACAGCCTTCAACACAACAGGCCTGCCAGGCCGACCCGCCGGTTTACATGACAGGCTGCGCAGGGAAAATCACCAACCACGAAGACATCAGCGATGGCCGAATCCTGATTAATTTACGCGGACTGTGCCGGTTTGATATCGTGCAGGAAAACAATGACAGGCATCTTTATCGTACTGCTGAAGTCAGCTATTTACCTTCCGGAAACATATTTAACGAGCAGGAGAATAGTGAAAGACGCAAGAGATTACTCAATGCGGCCTCACTTTATCTGCAGCTGCTGAAAGAAAACGCCCATCTCGAACCCATACTGGATGCCAGCATGTCCGAGCTGGTCACTACCCTATCGATGCATTGCCCTTTCAGTTCCTCGGAAAAACAATCCCTGCTGGAAGCCTCCGATGTTGAATCCCGAGTAGACACCCTGATCGAATTACTGGAACAGGCTGCGCTGGATAGCTGGTCTGTGGGGGAACATACTGTTAATTGAAGCAGTTGAAAGCTCAAAGCTTAAAGTTGAAAGAAACTGCAAAAAGACCGATCTTCTTTTCACTTTTCACTTTTCACTTTGAGCTTT